>Ga0307515_10006069_pt1 | contig 24292 bp, 24 predicted proteins | sample 17_EM_MG_FD_194513 | JGI IMG/M metagenome (GOLD analysis project Ga0307515, IMG submission 194513) | Populus trichocarpa ectomycorrhiza microbial communities from riparian zone in the Pacific Northwest, United States - 17_EM | ecosystem: Host-associated > Plants > Roots > Unclassified | place... | reverse complement strand
GATGACTTCACTACGACTCATAAATAGAGGGTCCGCCTCTGACCTCAATTGACTCGCGCCACTCCTCTCACTTTCTTTTGAAATTCACCGCCGTGAACTCTCCTCCTAATTCGTCTCCCTGCGTTGTGTTGCACTGCCAATCGGCGCGGCCGCCTCAGCTTCTAGCTTTATAGACAAGGAACGCTGACCGCTTAGCCGCAGATAATCAAAAGGTTTGAATCTTGCGCCAATTAAGCCCTGTCTTTGGACCCCATAAAGAAGTAGTGTTACATGCGTCATTTCCTTAGATTATCACTGCCCTTGCTACCCGTTCCTCACATGTGCATATAACCTGCCACTATGTTTACCTCTTGACTAAATTCACGTACTAACTGAAGCTATTCGCAAGAAATTTAGGTTCATTCCCGCCTATCTATCTCTCCAATTTCCACTCAACCAGAGGGCTCACGCGAGAGCCTTGGGCCTCAACCTCAAGCACCAATTCGTGTGGTGAGAGTCTCTCTCGTGAACTCATCGCCAACATGGATACCCCACCAGCCAAGATGAATACCCCACCAACCAACGGAGCTCTTAACAAGCTATTGGATCAAGTCATTCGCACACCAGGACGGCAGCCATCCCCTCAACCGACACATCTAAACGTTCCCGGTTCTACCACCCGAATCCTTCCTCAGGAGGGCTCAGGATATGTTGCACCCAAATTTGAAGGCAAGGAGCAGCAAATGGAGGCCGTCATGGATGCAGTCGAAGAGAAGGGATTTATCCCGCAAGATTTCGTGGAATCAGAGACAAGATGGTTCTACAATGAGCTCGGAATTGACGACATGTACTTTTCCACCGAAAGCGTGGAAGCGTAAGTGCTAAAATAAATCATTACAACCGGTTCACTAGGCTGATGGTTTCTTCCAGAGTCGTCAACCACATCCATTCCTTGTACGCCGCCAAAGTTGCAGCCTACGCCCGCGACGACAAGCGCTTGGAAATCCGATTAGATAAGGAGGCAGTCGATCATGCTGTTTATATTGACACTAGCAAACCTGGTATTTCGGTTGTGGATGGTCCTCGCTATGAACAACGCATTGATGAGAAATATTTGAATGGGTCTAAGGGCAGCATGGGCTATCGCGTGGAAAGCTTCCGCTCCGCTAGCCCTCTCCCTGGTAGTCAGGAACACCAGCTGCGATGCTATTTCGTTTACCAATGCGAGTTTGGTACACCAGACCCAGCCGATGACGAAACAGATTTGGAAAAGATTGGCGAGAAGCGTTTCTTGCAAAAGGCCACGAAGAATACGAAGGAAATCTACCAGGAGGTCATCGCGAGTGCGGTCAGCCGTACTGGTCCCGTTATCGAATATTTCGAGATTGAAGATTCAAGGGAAAAGAGACTAGTTCTTGCCTACAAACAGGGGTCAGCCTTAGGCTTGTTCAGTGCCTTGAGCGACCTTTACCACTACTATGGCTTGACCTCCTCGAGGAAGTACGTCGAACAGTTCTCGAACGGATATACAGTGATGTCCGTCTACCTACGTCCGGCGTCCCAGCTCGCCAACTCATCACGATACCCGGCCATTGAGGCCTCGATCCATCAGATCATAAAAGAGATCTCGTTGCTCTACTGCATACCCCAAAACAGATTCCAGGCACATTTCGCAACTGGACGGCTAAGTTTGCAGGAGACTATCTACGCGCACTGCGTGTGGGTGTTTGTGTCCCACTTCCTTAACAGACTAGGGTCTGAATACAATACGCTTGCATCACTTCTAGATACGAACAACAGTGTGCATGCGGAGCTTCTCTCCAAATTAAAGCGCCGTCTTCGAGCAGAGACTTTCACGGCCGACTATATCCTGGAGATCATCAACCAGTATCCCGAGCTTATCCATTCGCTGTATCTTGCTTTTGCAAACACCCACTACGTGCAGGCGAGAGGTGAACACGATGACTTCATCCCAACACTAAGTTTCTTGCGTCTAAAGATCGACAAGGTTCTCGGCGACCGTGAGCTTACGGATCTCATCACTAAGAACGTAGCCAACGAGCACCACGAGATGGTCATGACAGCTTTCCGTATATTCAACGGCAGTGTCTTGAAGACTAATTTTTACACGCCAACCAAGGTCGCCCTCAGCTTCCGACTAAACCCCATCTTCCTTCCCCCACAAGAATACCCTCAACCACTCTACGGAATGTTTTTGATCATCAGCTCAGAGTTCCGCGGCTTCCATTTGCGCTTCCGCGATATTGCGCGTGGTGGCATTCGAATTGTCAAGTCGCGGAGCCAAGAAGCTTACGCTATCAATGCGCGCTCACTCTTCGACGAGAATTACAACCTCGCAAACACTCAGCAGCGGAAGAATAAGGATATCCCTGAAGGAGGCTCCAAGGGCGTTATTTTACTAGATGTGCATCACCAGGACAAAGCTAGAGTGGCATTCGAGAAGTACATTGACAGCATCCTGGATCTGCTTTTGCCTCCAACCAGTCCTGGTATCAAGGATCCCATTGTTGATTTGCATGGGAAGGAAGAGATCTTATTCATGGGTCCAGATGAGAACACCGCGGACCTAGTTGACTGGGCGACGGAACATGCGAGGGTTAGGGGAGCACCATGGTGGAAGTCCTTCTTCACGGGCAAGAGTCCGAAACTGGGAGGCATCCCGCATGATCGTTACGGCATGACCACCTTGTCCGTTCGAGAATATATCCTTGGAATCTATCGCAAGCTGAACCTTGACCCAAGAAAAGTCTGCAAGCTTCAGACCGGTGGGCCAGACGGCGATCTTGGGTCTAATGAGATCTTGTTAGGCAACGAGATGTATACCGCTATAGTGGATGGTTCTGGTGTGCTAGTTGATCCAAAGGGTATCAACCGTGAGGAGCTAGTACGTCTAGCGAGGAAGCGTGCTATGATATCTCAGTTCGACACTTCGAAGCTCTCCCCGGAAGGCTATCGCGTCCTTATCGATGAGAACAACGTCAAGCTTCCAAGTGGCGAGGTTATTTACAACGGAACGACTTTCCGAAATCTGTTCCACCTTCGTGGCGGCTCTCATTATGACATATTTGTGCCGTGCGGTGGTCGTCCAGAGTCCATTGATCTCAGCTCTGCTAGCAAACTCATTGTTGACGGAAAGTGTGTCATACCGTACATTGTCGAAGGCGCCAACCTGTTCATTACGCAAGATGCAAAGCTCCGACTCGAGAAGGCTGGCTGCATTCTTTACAAGGATGCTTCAGCGAACAAGGGCGGTGTCACATCTTCGTCGCTTGAAGTTCTTGCGTCTCTGTCATTCGATGATGCTGGCTTCATTGAGCATATGTGCGTACGCGAAGATGGAACGGCTCCTGAATTCTACAACAACTACGTGAAGCAGGTACAAGAAATCATTAAGGACAATGCAGCTCTTGAATTCGAAGCAATCTGGAAAGAACACCAAGCGACGGGAGAATTAAGAAGCACGCTCAGCGACACATTGAGCATCGCAATCACCAAACTAGACGAAGAGCTTCAAGGAACAGAATTGTGGGGGAACTTAGAATTGAGGAAGTCTGTCCTCGGCGATGCTCTACCAAAACTTCTTTTGGAGAAGATCGGCCTCGAGACAATTATGGAACGGGTGAGTGCATTAGGCCGATGATCTACTATGTTTTAACTCACACTTGCAGGTGCCTGATAATTACCTTCGTGCTATCTTCGGCAGCTACCTTGCTAGTCGATTCGTATACAGCTATGGTATCTCGGCCAGTCAATTCGCGTTTTTCGCTTTGTAAGTTGTCCCCGTCGCAACACACCAAAAAAAGAACAACAGACTGACATTGTCCCAGCATGAACAAGCGCATGGCCAAATTAACTACTTAGGGAAGGAAGTTAGCGGTTGATTATACACAGGGACGGGGAATATGCAATGGGCACGGCACCTTGAAGCGTGCCTGGAGTTCGGAATGAGGGGAGTTCGAAGAAGGACGGTGCAATTAGGGCGCATCCTTTGTGATGCTCGAGGGACCTACTTGACTTATGCTTATAGAGATTTTTCTACGTGGGGACGACCATGCATGCATGACAAGTCTAAACTAAAAGCAATATATGAATTATGCTTCTACCTTTGGTTGGTGGCATTGTTGTGGTGAGTTGTGAAACCAACAAGGCTCGCTTGCCTGCTCTCCAGCTCAACCACCGATCCAAAAGCGTCCACCTCCGCTCCTCCACCATCAACAAAACAAACCCGCCCCGCCCACGACCAACTTTACCTATTGCCGCTGTACAGATAGACCTGAGTCGCGTTTCTTCGTAGAAGAGTAAGCCAACCGATTTATTCCGCTTTCCCCCGCGCGCGTCTTGTTTTTGCCCCATTATCGCGCGCTATCTTCGCACGTCAGTCTCGCCGGCGCCTTCGCATTTCCTGGGCGCTCTACACCGCACACATTTCCCTCCCCTCAAGACCTATTCTAACACAGTCGCCAGCACCTTCCAAACCGCTCCGCACATTTCTCCGTCCGAATTCGCCTCGCCCGCAATGGCCACGACTCGCGCAAACACAGGCCACTCGAAGCCTCGCGTGTTCCCAAAGGTCGAGAAGGTGCCCGCGGTCAAGAAGTCGGGCCCCAAGAAGGCGGGCCCCAAGAAGGCGACGACCAAGGCCAACACGTCCAAGCCGCGCGCGAAGAAGGTCGCCACGGGACGCGTGACGAAGCCGACCGCACCGAAGGAAAAGACGACGACGGCCACGCCCAAGAAGAGCGCGCCCAAGGCCGTCGCGGACAAGGTCAATGGCGCCGTCTTGAAGGCCGAGGGTGCCGTCGCGGGCAAGCCCGGCAAGAAGGTATGTCAATTCTGCACCGAGCGGCGCGTCCCGCCGCTCGTGTTGTTGTGCTGCCGGCTGACATGCGCGTCGCGCTTTAGGCGGCTGGCACGAAGAAGGAGAAGTCCACCCCGACCACGACTAAGAAGGCCGCAGCGCCCAAGACCAAGGCGAAGGCATAGGCGGCGCGCGAGCGCTGCTTCTGCCGTCGTCGCCGTCATGTCGTTGGGCGTTGAGGCTGGGTCAACTGGGTCGGGGGGGCTGGGGCGGAGAACCGGGTCCGGGGGCAAAGGGCAGGCAGAGTAAGGCAACGGGGTCAGCTTGCGCTGGTGGGAGGCGTCTGGGACATGGAAATCAAACGTATACCGCGTTGCTAGAGTAAAGCGCGACGCAACATCGACTGCCGTTGCTTTCATGTTCTCGAGGGGTCAAGTCTACCGTCTCTTAGCTGTTATTTCCTATTATTGTTTTGTGTTACAGATTTCTTTTAGCTCTCTTGGCTTTTGCGGAGGATCTGTTTCCTATGATGGTTATCTCTTATTTTCCTTTTGGCTATGGGTTATTGCTGTGGGATCATGACTATTCTATTGTTTCTCCGGGTGAGAGGTTTGTATGATATCCGAGGCCGGTTTTGGTAGTGCCATGGACTATATTGCTTTGCGATGAGACTTATGAATACGCGAGCTTCTATATAGACGTGATTTGGTATGGCAATGCTCTCGGGTAGGAGGTATTACACAGGAGTTGGTCGTATAATAGCAATGTTATGATTACATGATCTAAAGTCCTTTCGGACCCAACTCCGAGTCCTAGTTTACAAGCCTGGTGAGCACTCGGCTTTTAAACCGCCTCTAATTTCTAACAGCCCATTTCTGTGACTAGGCAATCACTTCTAAATATCCCAATGACTAAACCCAGCGAGTAAATGCAAGTAGAAACTCTCCCTCACTGTTACTTACTCTACTGGCTCTTCCTATCAGTATTTTGAGGTCGTACCATACGGTAGCAGCGAATAAAGTAGTCACGCTCATTGAATAGCCTGACAAGAATATTCTGTCAATCTTTGAAGGCCTCTGCAATGAGTAATGGAATGACTTACAATTGACAACCAAAGGCCACAGCAATTCCACCGGTCCGAACAAGTTCTCCAGCGAGCCCATACTGTTTAAATACCCCAGAGGATCCGCGAAGAGTGCCTGGAATAGCCACCGCAGCCGCAATACTGTACATGGATGGAAGAGTTGGGCGGATATCGAAGCTCTGGAGAGTAGTCAGTATTCAAAACAAGGTCTCCGTAGTAGGAGTGTAACTCACAGAGCCATTCTGCCGGAAATAGCTTCGAATAAAGCTCATATTCCAAATAATCCGTAAGGCCATGTTGACGCAGTTGGCATACACCAACCCTTGCGCACCTAGTTCCAGTACTCGCAAAAACAGGTATGCTGCCCCGGCGAAGCCGGCGAAGAATGCGCCCATGTACAAGGATTGTCTGTGCAGCTGCGTATTTGTAGCGACGGCAGCTGCGAATGCTTCCGTGACACCGTTCAACGCCAGAAGCGGGATGTAGTAGCAGTATGTCGCCAGCACATCACCTGCGCCTGTTTCAGCCCATTTGGATCCCGCAACAACTTTAAGCAGTAGAGGCGCTATGGTGGGGCCTAGGGCACAAGCGGCTAGAGAGATTAGGTTGTAGAGTTTCAGAATATCGCTGAGGATTTCTCGAGCCTGGCGAATGCCATCGGGCGAGGGCTTGTTGGATGGCGGATTGGAAGCGCAGAGCTTCGCGAAAAGGTTCCGGCTGCTTTCTTCGATTGGTTGGAAGAGCATGCGGGCGATTAGACCTCCGTAATTTGAAGCGAGCGCGTAAGCGCCCTGGTCGCGCAACGATGCCAACGAAGCTATGAGAATGGAATCACCTTGCGTCAGGATGTATTTGACACTTGATTGGATGTAAAGGCTAAGCGAGAGGCGGCAGAGAGGCTCGGAGAAGTAAGAGAGAATGTATTTCGTTTTGCTTGACTAGAGTTAGCGGCTGCAAAGTCTGGGACGGACACATGACGTACAGTGAAAGCATCCGACGTGGCCAAAGTGAGAACTGCTCTTTTACAGACACGGGCCACATGCGTATAGTATAGACTATCAGCAAAGCTAATGCATAAGCCAGCTGCCCAATGGCAAAGGGCAACACCCCGATATCCATCCCTGTTCTGCTGGCCCAGATTGCTGAACCGCACGTGCCGAGACATCGCAAAATAGTGGCTGCCGTCTCAGCAGATGCTCTCACTTTATACAGCATCCCGTACTGGACAGCTACAAATGCAGGCTCCGTGAGAAGTTCAATGAATGTAGCAAAACAATAGAGGCTCAAAGCATCCACAAAATAAGGGACTGGGGGAATCTCCGTCTGAAGCCATAAGATAGCAAGGGCATATATCAAAGGAACTCCCAAGACAATAGCAAGATAGGACAGGTTGACGACTGTCTGAACGCCATGAGCTTGACGCTGTAAGGCCACGCGGAGACTTTCCCTCGCAAAGTAGAGGACGGAGATTGAGTACAGTTCAAGTTGTGCAGAGACTCCGAGAAGCTCCGGAGAAAGGAAACGTAGAAGAACTTGATTGACAGCAAACGTGAGTGCTCGAGAGCCGACTTGTAGAAGTATAAGAAATGTTGCTCCCTTCGCCGAAGCTGACAGGATGGAGCCCGACATTTTTCCGGAGGCTGGTTGAAAACCCACTCTTTGTTAATAGAGAAGAGGTGGGGTTTGATTGATTCTTTCAGGGGAAATATATCATCTTCAATATTGCGCTTCTCTCACTGCTGCTAATTAAAAGGAGTTGGTAGGGGTTTGCGATGGGTTTGATGCAGCATTATCGTCTACCGGAGTGCTACGGTGGCCTGAACACCACCATAAGCCGCGATGAATTTTCGAAAGCGCACCTAATTTTCGCTTTGGAAAATGGCTGGAGACAAAGAGGAGGCTGAAATCAGAACCAGGCGACTTTTAATGCGCCCATTGCGCCTCGAAGATGCTCCAGACGTTTTCCTTATGCGCTCTTCCACAGCAGTTATGACATTTACGTGAGTTTCCTATTCTCAATACACAACGTATAACCATATTGATATCCTATGTAGTCCTTCAATACCAGAGACTGACGTAGAGCAGTCCAGAGAATGGATCGCCAAATGCCTCGAGCGCCCCAACTGCTGGAACTTCTCTATGGAACTTCTGCCTAGGAATATCGATGATACCTTACACAAACCTAGAGTCATCGGTGTGATAGGAGCTATCCGGACTCCAGAAGTGGGATACATGATACACACTGATTTTTGGGGAAAGGGTTATGCTTCGGAGGCACTCCAAGCATTCATGCCCGTCTTCTTCGAACACTATTCAGGCAAGGAAATATACAGTTTTGCAGAAGCCCATGTTGATCCTGAACATATTCCCAGTCGAAAAGTCCTGGAAAAGGCCGGTTTCATGCTGTTGGAGGTGAGGAAACAAGACTTCCAGAGTCCTACGCTGGGTATGAGGGACACATGCATCTATCGGCTTGAACGGCCTGGGAAAGCACTTGAGACAAATTAACGCCTAGCATAGCTACTTGTGCTGACCTCCTTATTCTCAAAAGTCGGAGTCATAATTATCAGGGCGTTCCAATACTTCGCGATACTAGTAAGCCCTCCCAAGGCGTTTTTCTTAAGTTGCACAAGCCCAGGGTCGGGCCCACTTTAACTCTCATGAACCACAAGTTGGCTATGCTGGATGATTTGATCCTCCAAATTTCACTGCGCCATGAAAATCCTCACATATTTTTGACTGATGCCTGATTTACTACACCGCCTCTTTACATCTTGGCGATCGAACGGCATACGTATTTCTACCTATTTTAGGTATAACTCCGCGCAGTTTGATCGGCACGATCAACACACGCTTACAATGGGATGCAAAGAGATGGTGTACTACCTATATTACAAGAAGTTTCACATCCGTGAGCAAGAAAGAGTGCAAGTGGACAACGAACGGCTTTCTCAATTGCATGGTACTTTGAAAGTACCTTTAAATATCCTCCCATAAATTGTTTTAGGACGAAGGTTTCATAGCGGAGTCAAGATAGGCTCCATGAATAAAGAACCTCGCCACAGGCCCCCATCATCCAATAGCCGCACTCCCATATGCCAAGTCTATCCAATCACCCAGCTTCCGCTTTTGAAGCAAGTGGCGTTATAGGGCTGACTTCAGGGCAGGCGCAGAGCCGCGACCTCCACCACGCTTTGGGGGCGCAGTCAGAGATCGGCATTGCAGCCCCCATGACCATTGCCTGGTTGAATTCCCGTCCACCCATTGAATCTTTTGCTTTGCGCTTCACAAAACATTTTGTGCGAATGATTCGTACCAGGATTCCAAGTCCTCATCAACAACTAGACGCCCATTTCGAATTTTGCTGCACGTTGCCGGCGGCTGCTGATGGAGGCCCAGCACTCTATCCCTTAACCCGCTGAGGTGCACGACAAGGCTCTGTTGGGAGGAACACCTGGCAAAGCTCCTCTAAGGACTAGCCTATAAATATATATATACATAGAAACCACGGATTTGAATAACCTTACGTCGCTGCAGTTCTTATCACAGTGGCCAAGAATCAGGCCTCTAATTGGCTAATCCTTATCGATAACTGAGAGCCAGAATCAGCGGGTTAAGGGATACACAATTAGAAACAGTTGCCGTTCAGCCTCAGCGCTTGTGCACCTCCATTCTATTAGGTAATGTGGGGATCCTAAGGGTTGCAGGCTTCGAATAAGTATACTTAAGAGAGCACCAGTTCATTGCCTGGACCATATCTCCTTCTATCACTATCCAATTATCGGCTTCTTCTCTTTCTAGGCAGCCGCTTTCGCTTTCGCGTTCCTCGCACTTCTGACCCGCAAAAGTAATCCAAGGCGATCAACTTACAGCCGTTCCACCGCATACGAGGCTCTCTTACTGACTCACGCCTTACTCGCTGTCATCAAAGTTTTATAGAGTCATCAAGCCGGCCTCCCCAGTTATATACTCTCAGAGCCAGGGTGTCCCCGAAGGCACCAACTATCTTGGAATCAAACCTTGCTTTTATTCGCTGCCACGCAAACAATATTACTAGCTATCCATCCGAAACTTACCACTTGTGCGCACTCGGCTCCAACCTGGCTAAGGCCACGATGGAACTCTCTACTCCTGAAACCAACCCTCACGCGCCATTGCGATTACTCTCGCTTGACGGTGGGGGTGTCCGCGGTCTCTCCAGTTTAATGGTTTTGGATGACTTAATGGAGAATATATCGCAAGAAGAAAAAAGACTAGGGCGAAGAGCGCAAAACGACAGCACGCCTCTCAAACCCTGTGATTACTTTGATCTGATTGGAGGGACGAGTACAGGCGGTATCATCGCAATTCTGCTCTCGCGTCTTCGATTAGATTGTAAAAAATGTATCGGTATTTACACACATCTAGCTAAAGAGATCTTCAAAAAGGATCGGTCAATCACGATAGCTGGAATGAAGTTACCCACTGGCGCGACCCGCTTCTCAGGCGTCGTTCTAGAAAGAGCTATCAAATCGGCTCTTGTGAAACTTGACTATGACGAGGATGAACTCATGTGGGATGATTCCCTCTTTGAGGAAGTCCTAGATACGGATATGCCACGAGATAGCATCTGGGGGGATGTTACTCCTAAAATCATTACCGACTCGCCTAGCGCATCTACAATGACGGACAGTCTCTTCCCAGACCGAAATTCCACATCCAGCTGCGCCGACGTCACCAAGGCTCCAGTGAGCAACATCGCTGATGAGCAATTGAAATCAACTGTTCCAGTGATTGGCCCAACCAGAAAGCCTACTTGGAAGATGCATCCGCGGGGTTCTGTACACAAGAAAGCTAATATCAAAGGGTGTCGGGGCTTTGTTTTAACATCCCTCAAGAATGCCCTTGGCCTACCAAGAATACTCTCAACATATGATCCAAATGACCGACAAACAAGAATTTGGGAAGCACTCAGGGCCACGTCCGCAGCGCCAACATTCTTTGAAGAAATGCAGTTCGGCACTCCCAAGGTCACATATCTCGACGGTGGTGTAGGCTTCAACAATCCCTGCGCTGAGGTCGATTACGCAGCAAAAGCCCTATGGGAAGGCAGATCTATTGGAGTAATCGTATCCGTAGGAACTGGTCTACAGTCAATTCCTTCGGTGAAGAAGATGGCCTCTTGGCTTCCTTTCGGCTTAGGCACAGATATCTCCCTCGCCTCTGCACTCGCAAGCATGGCAACCAGCACTGCACGAGTTGATAACGAGATGAAGCGGATGTGCTACAATACTGACACTCGGTATTATCGATTCGACGTTGATCGGGGCCTTGCCAACATCTCTTTGGAACAGTGGATGAAGGAAGATGAGATGGCAGCTCTGACCGAACAATACATGAGAGACGCGAAGCAGCTTCGGCGGGCCCGAGGGCTCGGCGAGATCATGGCTAAACTTAGCATGCTCCCGCCCAGGTTTGAAATCAGCCCTCTCCAATTCCAAGTCAGCATGGATGGCCGCGGTGTCATCGATCAATCGTTTCAGCGCGTCGAAGTCGACTTCAAGACCGGTATGCCGCTTGGCGTGCATACACTCCTCGAAGACTTCCCCAAAATGCCCCAATTTCGCAACTCCAGCCCATCCGGCGAAGGCGGGGTGGCCGTTGACGAAGACGGCCGCATGCGCAAGATCTATCCCATCGCGCTCGACCTAGACGGTGACGGCAGGCGGGAAGAGAGCGCGGTGTACCAGTGTGTCAAAACCGACAACGTGTGCCTGCGCACGCTCCGCACGGGCATCCCCCAAGGCAAGTATCGTGTCGTTTTCATCGTCGCCTTCCACGACAGCAAGCATACCCCTCCAACGGAACTCGTGTTCTCTGTCGGAAAACCATTCGACCGGAGAACGTTCGCACACCGGTACGTGGATGTTAAGATCACTCCGGATATCGTCCCCGTTCTTCTGAACCCGGATGCTGTCCGTGTGAGAGTGGGCCGTCGCCGGTATGCGGAGAAGAAGGGCAAGGGTTGGGTCGAGATCGAGGGTGATATTGAAGTCACGGTGGGGCTTGATGGAGCTATGGGCTTTGTAGTTAGCAAGAAGTATGAGGAGGATGTTTTCATCGATGGCTGGAGCTTCGGTGGGGTTCGATTGGAACCCGTCTTCGGAAACTCGAGGTAGACATGGAGCTACGAAGACGTTGAGCATTCGGGAAATGGCGTTTTTAATTGGCTCTAGACTTGAAGATATCCCGTATTCCTGGCTTGGACGACACAATTTGTCTTTTTTGACAGGCGAAAGGAATTTTTGGTCTTAATATGAACGCGCCGGATCGCTAGGTTCAATCTTACTTGTTTAATGCTTGGTAGGTTACCTGGGTTATTATTTTGCGCTTCAGATCCCAGTACTAGTTTAACAATTGGTTCGTTTTTCGTTGGCATTCTCCTTGCACGTTGGTGTTGTTCTGCATTTGTATTATAGACTTAATTCAAGAAACTTTTATGAACTGATATTTCTCAACTATTGCGATGTGCTTTTCGCAGAGCGGCTTTGCTCGCCGATTGGTCAAGAAACTTCCCAAGCAATTCATGGATAGTGTCGACCTGGTGCCGATCACTACTATATTAGGGTTAGATTAGGGGTGCTTATGACTCACTATGTATATATAACTAGTCTTATTTCCATTGTCATCTTAATCATAGACGCCCACAATGAACTCCCAACAAGATACACCCGTTACTGTCTGTGATAGTTGCTCAATCGCATCCTTTCCTGTATGGCACCAACGGTTAGGCCATGCAGGAGAGGACGCGATTGAGCAATTACCACAGTAACAGGTGTATCTTGTTGGGAGTTCATTGTGGGCGTCTATGATTAAGATGACAATGGAAATAAAGTCTTTGAATCAAATGATGCAGTAGACGGCCTGGGCTCATAACTGTTGAACAGGACGATCAAGGATGAGAACTCTGGTCTATTGCGAGAGGCTCAATATACATGAGGTAGCGAAAGACTGACGTCGATACTGACGACGATTTGAAACTGTTACGTCATTGCCACCCGATCGACAGGATCTCCGAAGCTCTCAAAGGATTAGGCTATTTCCCCTTCCAACAACTGCCTCTGGAACTCCGAATCATGGTCTACTCGTATATCATTCCAGACAATGTCGTACCAGAATATCGGAACCCCACTGCGCGAATTCGCCGTGGACGGCTAAACACACTACTATATTAAGCTTAGTTAAGGGGTGTTTTGACCCATTCACTTTCGTGTATTTAATGAGGCTCTGAGGGCTCCTAGAGCCACCTTGAATAGACAGACTTCTTATTCTAAATTCCGCGATTGACAGATCCAGCCGGCTGAGACGCGCGTTAGCGATTGCAACACCAATTACAACTATGCTCCACGGTAGGTGACTTCAGTTACGTAGTAAGAGAACGATGTTCCTGTCTGGGCCTGGTCCATCAGAACAATTAGTGATAGAGCTACAAACATACAGTTTGATCGATCAATTCTGGCACTGTCGTCACGAGTGGTATTCAAAACTTACTTCTATCATGCTCCCTTCCCAGACCAACGCGCCTGATTTGCATCTTTGCGAATTAGCTGAGGTGAACCCATCTTATCGACCTAGCTTGTTATTGAATCAGTATGTAACAAATACTAATAATGCGCAACGGAAAAAAAACTTCCCCAGCAGGCGAGTTATGTCAAATGAATGGCTTGGTAGAGCCTTGCTGCTGTTTCCGTTGCCGTTATTGTTGAGCGGTGGTTAGATCATTGAAGGTTTCTAGTTTGGGGTTGAGGTAAGACTGGGAGGTTGATGTTCAGGTGAGGGTTGGGTGAGACTGAGAGATTGATGTTTAGTTGCAGTTGAGCACAGGTAAAGTTGCTAAGGAGATCACTTCAGCGGCTGCATAATATGAGATTGTCAATTCATTAGCGCTTGTGGTAAGTCCCTAAATGGCGGATAGGCACTTCAAAATTCGGAAATGGTCGCTGATTTCGGAAATACTTCAGCAGGTTAGAATATATAATCTGTGGGTCAATATAGTGCAACTGGGATAATTTAGCAAACTGAGTGACGACAACTATTCAGTCTCATGCCTTATGTATCACTGAATGTGATACCAAGGAGCATACCGGCTATTATTTTACCAGTTTAACGTACGGTTACGCGCAGCAACCTGTCATAAAATATCATAATTGCTAATAACAGAGACTCTCGGGTACCGAAAGGTCTAGCACATTCCAAGAAGACGGGAGCGGTGTACATACAGTTCCCCCATCTATTTTAATTCGTAAGATATCGGTAGGTAGGACTTTTCTCCTACAAGAAAGAACGCTACCATGCTTTAGACCGTCTGCCTATCACTAAAGTAGTATAAATGCACGAATTCTTGACATCTTATGCTCCGTAGAGGAGGAAACTTCATTTAATATCCCAGTTAGCCTTCGCGAATGGCCTTAAATACTTAATCAATTTGATACAAGCCCCCTATATATTAAGCTTTAAAGTACTTTGGATGCTTATATAAAATAACTTACTGGGTGACAAGGACTAAATGAACGGCCCCTCACGTGGATGTCTGTATGAACGACGCATGGGATGGAGATGCTCCGTTTTCTTCCCTTGCTCTCTAGGTCTCCCTCATTTATGGCGTCCCGAGATTCCAATTACCCCTGGTTCAGTATCTCATGTGGACTTCTGTATTGCTAGTAGGTTGTGGTCTTCAACCGGATTCTCTTTGCTCCATTCCATTGATGGAGGAATCGAGCAGTGGGAGGTCGTCGGTAGTCGATGCAGCGTTCGGGATGGCTTACGTGATGCTAGTTCTGATTGTTGTTTTGTTCAAAGACACCGAGGAAGGGCTTGGATGCTTTTTGCTGTAGGGCTGTCGTTGGGAAGAGAGGACCTTCTCAAAACCAAGCTAACTTCAACGGGAGTTGACCCAAAAATGGTATTAACCGAACTTCTGACTACTCGAAATAGTATTTTCAATATTATTTCACCCTTCCTTTGCCTCAACTATATTTTGATGCACAGTGTATCTTCAGTGACTATAAAGCTACGTGCAAGGCAGCTGAAGAAGTAGACAAAACCCGAAGCGACGTCCTGGCCTGGTTCATTCAATTCAACTCCACCTCGTATCTCGTATCCAAATGACCCCGCCTCAGATCTCTAATCATGAACTAACATTCTCTTATCACATTAGCCTGACCCCATCTAACCATGGGTATATACGGTTGAATTCCCATCTACTGCTTCGACATTTCATTACTCGTTTCTCTTTCTCTTAGCATCTCCTCCCAATATGTCACTATTACTGTCCCTGTTCCGCCCTCTTTACGATTCAATTTTTAGTACCCTGCCCTTCCGTTACCGCTGGCGGTTGTTTATTCTTCAGCCCTTAAGTCTCATAAGTGCTTCCCTAACTGTCACACCATGGATCTTCTCCCGGCGATACTCTGTTCACTGGATCCCGACTCGCAATGGCGGATCCGTAAGAGTTATAGTGTTCATACCACCGAAGAAGGGGGGAGACAAGCGCCTCAGACCGCTGCATCTGGACATGCACGGCGGAGCCTTCGTAGGGGGTCTAGCGGAGTACAACGCGCGTTGGTGTGCGAGGCTGCCGGACGAAACAGGTGCGGTGGTTGTAAGCTCGATGTACAGATATGCGCCAAAGCATACCTTCCCCGCCGCAATCGATGACATTGATGATGTAGTTGGGTATCTGTTCAAGAACGCAGAAGTCAAATTCGGTGCCAATCCCGAGTTGTTCACTGTCAGTGGATCCTCAGCGGGAGGGAATCTTGCACTAGCAGCATGTCAGCAACCTGCGTGCCAGCATCCATCGAAAACAGCCGTCAGGGCGTCAGTGACTTTCTATGCCCTGGTAGGAATCTTCCCTTGAAGCAATCTCAATGCCTCATTCTTAGTACGATAAGCTTAGCTATTCGGAATACCTAACATTCTTTAGATTGACCTCAGACTTCAGCCGAAAGAGAAGCCGATGTCACCAGGATTCCCCACGAAAGACCCCCTGCGGTTTCTCTACCCGCTCTTTGACGCCTATCCGGCTTCAGCACGTGCTGAAAACTTTGAAAATCCACGTATGAATCCCATTGTCGCAGACATCAAAACTCTGCCTGACAACATGCTGCTCATTATTCCGAGTATTGATATATTGCTTGTCGAGCAACTGGCGTTTGTAGAGCGAGTAAAGGCTGATATTGAAGCTGAAGGGGATGATGGTCGGCCAAGAAGGATGAAAGGGATGGTCTTTGAGGACTGCTTTCATGGGTGGCTGGAGCGTAGGTCGGCATGACTGAAGTAGAGGGGTTATTGACTGACTCTGTGTAGTGCCCTCGTTTTTTATCCGGGAGAAAACTCGTATGGATGCTTTTGGCGCTGGCTGTACGTTTATCAAGGAAGTTCATAAGAAGTATGGGTTTGATCTCGCAGCAGTTTGAGTATACTGCACAATCTTCTGTTTTGGACCATGTCTACTCCGCTTATATCTTTTTCGTCTATATTATAGATACCCACTCTGTTCTGTAATGGTACATCAGTATATCCTGTCGCTATGCAACACATACCGCTAGAGGCAGGGAATTCTGCCATAGATCCCCCAGCATATATGCTCGCTATATCTCATTTTTGGTCAAGCCATGACACATGCACATTCATACAATCCCTCAGCCATAAACGCCAAAAACCACTTATCATGCCTCATTATGGACCCATGATCGCCCTGACGTCCCATACTAGAACCCTCTCATCCCATCCACAACTCGCACACCATCCCTCAGCCCCAAAGAGACACCAATCCACGCCGGTCACAAACTCCGTGTGCCGGCCCATCCTCCCCATCTCCCTCCCACTTCCAAATACCATAGGGTCTGCCATCATATCGTCCTTCGAATGCCCCATAGCGCTGCCATCCGTCCACACGCGACATGTCATATCGTAGCTTGCGCTGAGCAGGATGTCGGACAAGTGCGGGCTCCAAGCAATGCGGCGCACCGCGTACTCGTGGCCCGGCAGCACGGCGACCGGCCCCGCGCCCGGCGCGCGGATGTCGAAAGTGCGAATAGCGCGGTCAACGCCTGCAGTCGCCAGCACGCTGTCGCGGTATTTATTCCAATCGTGCGTCAGGGCCTCGCTGGGCGCGATACCGATGGGGGGCGCGAGTCCCGGATGCGCCTTCGGCGGCGTATGGATCGGGATGCTGAGTGTTAGGTGGTTTGACGCACTGGCGGGCGTGCGCAGATCGAAGATGCGCAAGTGGCTGTCGGAGCTTACGGCACTGAGGATGCTGGGAGAGTGCGGGCTGAATTGGGCGCTGTAGTTGCAGGAGTGGGTCGGTAGCGTTGTGAGCGAGGCCGGGTAGGTGGGGTTCCAGATCTTGATCGTCCCGTCCCAGGAGCTGGAGAGGAAGGTGTCTTTTGCGACGAGGTTCCAGTGCACCGAGAAGACTTCGCGCGCGTGCTCTTGCCAGGATTGTATGGGGAAGTTGTCGAGATTTATGTCAAATAGCTTTATGCTGCCGTCGCCGGACGCAGTGAGGATCTGGTTCTCGTGCGATTCGGACCAGGCCGTGTCGAAGAGCGAGTCTTGAGTGTCGAACCTGGTGGAGAAGCTAAGTTAACTGGATATGCGCCGGGAAAAGGTAGAAAGAATGCATACCATTTCTCGGCCACGATCCCATTTGCCGTCAGGCCTAGAATGTATAACCTCCCATTTCCTACAAGTCCAAAGTTTGCCGCGGCCGCGACTGCTATACGAGAGTCGAAGAAGGGAGAGTATTTGACACTGTAGCCATTATATCCCTGGGTGCGAAAGTCGAGCATGGTGACGGGTCGGTCGTGTCCGGCGTGGAAACTTTGGGATAGGAAATAAACACTCAATGGCAACCTCTTTTTCTCATGATTTGGTGTCAGGCTTTAACATTGGAACATAACAATTGATGCAATGGGCTGGGAGAGATGCGGGAGAGTCGCGGTGCCAGCCACTTCCTGCCCCTACCTAATCGATAAATTATATACCGAGGTTTTGATTAGGCTACTGTCACATGATCTCGTTTTCTCGCGTCAGCTTTGAAACCAGTTCGCTGTTGTGTCGTCGTGTGAGCATATTTACAGGGCAGGCAAGCACTATGGATGCCTTTATTTCCCGGAAACGGACGCGCCTCTCTGACCAGAATGACGACTTAAAGCAAACTCTAACATTAAAAGCTCGAAATGACACTCCCGAAGACGAAGACTCTACAGATTTCAAGCTGGCTCTACTGGCTTCTTTGCATTCAGGCCATGACGATGAAACCCTTCTTGAAGCTCTGCTAATATCAGAAGGCTCTGTTGGAAAGGCCTCGGAAGCTCTGAACTGTAATTCCACAATTTCACCACGGAAGAAACTCGCTACTTGGAAGAATGGGATAGGATATCAATCTTCTCTGTCATCGTTCAATATTAAAAGAGACAGGGTGGGTGATAACAATGCTAAAGGCAAGAAACCACTCACCAAGAAAGGCAGAACCCTGCATCTGTACTCCCCAGAAGATATCGAAAAGCATACACCGTGTTCCATCATCCACAACTTCTTGCCGCCAGAAGAAGCTGATGCTTTACTACTCGAGCTATTGAAAGAAACACCTACTTTCCATAGAGAAACCTTCAAGCTCTTTGATAAAGTTGTGCAGAGCCCACATAGCATGGGCTTCTACGTAGACACTTTGGACGAGGCAGAAACGCAGAAAACCGATTACGTGTACAACGGAAGTTATATAGAGGTATTATGAAGCTCCCTTTTAGACTGTACCTTCATCACTTTTCTTAAAGATCACGTGCTACACCAAACCATAATTAACCGTTGGGGATTATGAATGCTTTCAGGCTTCCATAACTGGTCGTGCAATAGAGAAACGACAAAGTTGCTGACTCTAGCTTAGGACGTTCGTCGAACGCTTCCTGAAATGCGCAAAGTTTCTGCAAAGGTGCAAGCCACCGTCAACGAAGAAATTGAAAGGCGAATACGGACTCATTACCCTGGAGGGAAGAAACTCAAGTACCAGTCACCACACCCTTGGAAACCTAATGCAGCTTTCGTTAACTGTTATGACGGCGGTGCAGAAAGGTCGGTAGACATTTCCTGGCTTCAAACAACTCGGGGAAGCTTATGACTATTTTAGTGTAGGATACCACTCAGACCAATTGACGTACCTTGGTCCTCGCGCAGTCATTGGAAGTCTTAGTTTAGGTGTGGCACGCGAGTTTAGAGTCCGGGAAGTAGTCCCTCGGGGTGAGAGTGACCAAGGGAGCAACAGTACAGACAAGAAAGCCGACGAGTCCCAAGCGGATACTGAAGGCCAAATTTCAATCCATCTGCCGCATAACTCTCTATTAGTGATGCATGCGGAAATGCAAGAAGAATGGAAACATAGCATTGCACCTGCTCAGGCTATTGATCCGCATCCAATAGCGAAGAACAAGAGAATTAACATCACGTATCGGTGCTACAAGGATAGCCTCAACCCACGATTCACGCCGAAATGCTACTGCAAAGTGCCGACTGTTCTTCGTTGCGTTCAGAGGAAAAAAGAGAATAGAGGTAGATACATGTGGCAATGCCATGTAAGCTACACTCCAGGCAAGGAGGGGTAAGTATTGCCCTACTTTGTGGGTAAATTATGAACCTGACAAGGTTTAAGATGTTCATTCTTTCAGTGGGCCGAGTTTAATGATGACGGAGAACCGCCTTGGGTGAAAACAAAACAAAGGGAGGGCGAAGCACGATCTATTTAGTCGTTGCCCCAACACACATTTTTGGCAAACTCTTGAAGGCCCATAGAATGAAACTTGTGGAGGAACTTCCACAACTTTTTAAGTAAGCGAAGACCTCCCTAAAATCTTACTACAATTGTCTACAAGCTCTGCTAAAAGCCCTAAAGCCATTCATAGGGGAATGCTAGGACAGCCGCCCAGCAACGACTAAACGACAGTTTCCTGTGATCAATCCACTTCAGAAGACTCTGAAGCCGGCCATTAGAGATGGATGTCTTGTTCGGAATCCGGACAAGTTCCTTCGTCTCGGCTTACTGCGCCTCAAATGGGTCCCTGAGCATTCATTTCCGTCGACATGCTTGGTGTGGCTTGCGTCGGATGTTGGTCTGCAATCTGGCCAGAATTCAGGATCCGTGCAAGGCGTAGCACAGCTTGTACGAGCTCGTGTCCCCCCCCTGTGTGTGTGCGCAACAGCAATTTGCTTTGTATGCACTAGAGAATTTCAAGTTTAACTCTTATAATTAAGCTTAAAAAGTTAAAGGCTTTGGATGGTGCACTTGACTAGTGACTACCGAAATTGCTGAGTGTGTTGCGCGCGCATAGAGGGGCGGGACACTGGAGCCCGTACAAGCTGTACTTTAGGATTCGCAGGACTGTTCATCAAATCGATAAGGCAAAGTGGGAAGGGGCGAGGCTGAGGACATGTTCAGCTTCGAGCACGAGTTGGTGTTCATCTCACCGAGGGAGCGAAACGGGCGACCAATAATAGACTTGACAGCGGGGATGCCATGCACAAGGCGCAAATATGCCCCAGCCGCTATCCAATCACGTTCCCAAAGAGCCGGTACCTGACGCTAGTTTAAATTGCAATACCGTTTCATGAAACTAGGCCAATCCGTTGTGTTCCGTCGCCTGCCCTGCCGTCAGTCCGCCTGTTCACCACCTTCACCACTTACTCTCTTCCAGGTTTCCATCGCCTCCTCTATTCACCATATCGTTCTCTTCCGTCGCGGCCAGGCTGTCGTTCGTCCTTCTTTTATCAACCGCAGCCATCGCATTCGCTCTTTTCTCACCAACTAATTCCGCTCCCTATTGTTTAGTACGTGTCCATTCCAGCCTAAATCGCGTGTAGAGCAGAAACAGCCTCTGGAGCCACCCACATTCCTTACGGCAGTTAATCGCAATCCAAATACCGACCTCTCCCTTAGTGGGAAGATTTACTTGCCTTCATAATCCTTACGATACATTCTTAGTTTATCTTCCAAGACCACGAGCTTGTCGCAATTCGAAGCCTACACCGACGTAATCGAGTTATCCACGCGCAGTCTCAGCTGGACGGGGCACTGGACGAAACGCTATTATTGAAAACTCTTGCACGCGATTGCACCGGGCCGATCACAATAACAGCTTATCGCACGATACACTTGAGGACCATTCCACACAGATTGACCATCTGAAGCTACAACGACGATACCCGCGGCACTATGCCTCACGATCACCGCCGATCGCATGTTGCGCATCGGCACCTCGGAGACGCTATGAATAATTTAGAAGTGCGACAGCCGGACGTTGCGACAGTCGTTTCGATTGTCTACGTAACAGCATCTAAGACCTTCAGTGGACCTGCTATTTTAATCACCGATGGACCGGTCATGACCAAAGGCTCGCCAGTACAAACGTCAGCTGACTCCGAAACTACCAGTGAAGCCAAGTCCCATGGGAAAGCGTCAGATGCGAGTACCAATAAGCACACGAGCACAGTGATATCCTCTTCCTTGGACGAAAGTTCTACTGTTGCGCCATCATCTGCTTCCCAGAGCTCGCAAGGGAACCAGCTCCTCGCTGTCTCATCGACATTATCTGCGAGCGCCGTCGCCGCAACATCCGCAGCTGCTACTCCTACTCCATCAAGTGGAATGTCTGGAGGCGCGAAAGCTGGCCTTGTATTAGGCATTCTCATCGCAATCGCTGTAGTTCTTGCCCTAGTCCTTCTCTTTTACCATAAGAAGAAGAAGAATATGCAGCATCAAGAATTGGATAACGAAAAGGGCAGCATAGACAATGGTGTTGCTGCGAGTATCAGAACTGCGCGAACCATGTCTACCGCACCACGCTTGAGCCTCCGACCCGTCACTCAATTTTCACCCAATTTAGCAAACAACCGCAAGAGCGCCGGGAATACCCTGGAAGTGGCAGCTGCACCTGCAGCCGACTCGCATAGCGACTCGCGCGGATTCTTGACTCCTGCTGCACAGCCTTCCAGCGCTTGGGAGCGCCCAGGTGCAGCGAACAACGCAAATGATCCTGCAAATCCGTTTGGCAACCATGCAGAAACTGTGGAACCTGCATCGGCATCAATGACACCGGAACCTGCTCCAGCGCCCGCAACCAATACGGCCGCAAAAAGTGAAACGTCTCCTCTTAGTGCTAACCCTGTTATTGAAGAAGCATTAGCTGTTGCAGCCCCGCTTGCTTCCCCAGTAGTACGAAAGGGTGTGCCTGAGCCTCTCAGTCCCAAACCAGATATGTCGGTACCCATGGCCATGCCAAGCCCAGCTTGGACTGATGATATTCCTGCTTCACCTGGTCCTGCTCCAACCGGCCCACCTCCGATCGCAGTTACTGGCGGTGTGGCCTCTAGTCCTACCCCTGTTCCGAATAACGTTCACCGTGTCCAATTAGACTTCAAGCCCTCTATGAACGATGAACTGGAGCTTCGTGCTGGTGAATTAGTTAGAATGCTTCACGAATATGATGATGGCTGGGTAAGGCATAAATTCTAGTGCAGAATATCTGTTGGTGTGCTAACAATGTTCCAGGCTCTCTGCACTCGTCTCGATCGCTCACAGCGAGGTGTCGTTCCTCGTACATGTCTCTCGAAGCACCCCGTGAAACCTCGCACCGGTCCCCCTCGACAAGGTCCTCCACCAGGAGCCCCAAACATGCGTGGTCCTCCCATGGGTCCCGGCTTTCCGCAACCACGGCCTCTATCCCCAGCAAATGGACGTAACTCACCTCGTCCAATGTCTCCCGCTGGTGGCCGTAACTCTCCAGGCCCATACGGCCAACCTCGTGCGATGTCACCAGCAGGTGGCCGTAACTCTCCAGGTCCATATGGCCGGCAACGCCCCATGCCCCCAGCCGGCGCTCGTGGTCGGTCAAACAGCAACGCTCCCTATGCAGGACCTCCCCGATCAATGTCCCCTGGCCCCTATGGCGGCGGTCCTCAGCGCCCAATCCCTCCTCCTGAAGGCCGCCGCCGGTCCAATTCCGCAAGTCAAGTCATGGCGCGGCGTGCATCACCTCCAGGCCCAAGCCCCATGAACCCGAATCCATACGGAGCACCCATTCCAGCGCGGAAACCCGTTCCTGGTCAAGCGCTGTAACATTATATCAGTAGCTCTTCTTCCTTCATTGAGTGAACTGAAGCACAGCGGCAGGTCGGGCACGTTATGAGACGATGGTCATGCTTTCTTTTGTTGCTGCAAATCTGCTCATATATCAGAGCGTTCACTTAAAGCTCCTTATCATTTCCTTTTCTTCTCTTCTCTTCTGCTAAACTCTTTTCACTTTATTCTCTTCTCGAGCGGGGTTTGTTTGCAGCGTCGATCATCCCCCAAGCTCGATTCCTTAATCCTGTGGATTTTCTTGACTGAAGGCGCTGGCAAACGGGCAAGGTTAATCCGCTGGGTCGCCCTTGGACCTACTTTCTGATCGGGTGTTTTTTCTTTTTCTTTCTTAGGGTTTACTATTCCTGTCCATATCTGACCTGCGGCAACCTACCTCACCCAAGATTCCTTTTTAGACGTCCGTAATGTGTGTTGAGAGCAAATGTATTTTCCCATTGAAGATGTGGAAGCAAAGTCACGGCGAGAGAGCGAGGTGTTGGATGTATGGATTGGGTGGCTTAGCGTGGGATGAGATGTAGTTATCAAATTCAATAGGTAATGGAATATATACGGAGACTGCCTGCTGCCGCTGTTATAGGATCCCAATCGCGATTCCAAGCCGTCATGTACCGCGGTATGCGCAAGAGCGGAATCCTCTGCCAAGACTGTAGATCAGGCAATAAAATGCCTTAACCGATCGTCCAACAGCATCGATCCAGAGCCTAGCTTAACGGTCTCAGGCCACAACGCGAGTGCCCCGCAGCCACTCGTACCTGGAAAGCGACCAGTTTTTCAAGCGTAACACGCATACTTCAAATGGTATCGAATACCAATCTTTCAAGCAACCTGACCCACCATTTATTGACGACTCCATCACCGCTTTTCATATCAGTGCTATTCAGCTTTACAACCGTAGCCCAATGACGAAGCCAACCGTCCCTATTTTAATTCATCGTGGGAAAGGCCATCATAACTCTAAGTACGATTATGTCGATATTGTTCTTCCCCGAGATCAAGAAGAGGCACGTTTTGCCAAGGCTAATAACATGGTCGTTCGCTAGACCAAGCAGTGATGGCAATAACTATAAAGTCATAATCAGCTATACGATTGCGGTTATTATATAACTAACTATATGTCGACCTGAATCGAAGTTCCTTACTACCATCGTAATACTGTCTGACGACCTAGATCGTCTATACGAACTATGTCTCAGTTGTCTCGTATCTTGAGCTCGTATGTCTCATCGAACGTCTC
>Ga0307515_10006068_pt1 | contig 24292 bp, 18 predicted proteins | sample 17_EM_MG_FD_194513 | JGI IMG/M metagenome (GOLD analysis project Ga0307515, IMG submission 194513) | Populus trichocarpa ectomycorrhiza microbial communities from riparian zone in the Pacific Northwest, United States - 17_EM | ecosystem: Host-associated > Plants > Roots > Unclassified | place... | reverse complement strand
GCGGCGTTCTTGACGCCTTTGCTCTGCTCCACGCCGGAGCTCACGTCAACGGCCCAGGGCCGGACGCGAAGCACCCCATCGGTCACGTTGGCAGGATTCAACCCACCAGACAAAACGACCGGAAGGGGCACGCTTGGTGGAATCAGTGACCAATCGAAAACCTTCCCGCTCCCGCCGTAGGCCTCGACGTGGGTGTCGAGCAGCAGGGCCTGTGCGCCGGAAAAGCGCTGAGCGAAGTCTAACAAATCGATGCCGGGCGCCATGCGGGCGGCCCGCATCCAGAGGTGACCTGCTGCCTGGCACTGTTCGGGTGTCTCGTCGCCATGGAATTGCAGCAGCGCCTGCGGCAGTGCTTCGGTGGCGTGGCGCAGCACCGCCGGCGAAGCGTTCACGAACAGCAGCACCGGGGTCACGAAGGGCGGCAGCCGCGCTATCAATGTGAGCGCCCGCTGCAGCGTCACATGGCGTGGGCTCTTCTCGTAGAGCACGAAACCCAGCGCATCGGCGCCGGCGTCGATGGCGTCGTCGACATCGGCTTCACGTGTCAGGCCGCAGATCTTGATCCGCGTGCGGCTCATGGTGTACTACGGCAACCAGTCGAACGCGGGCGTGTGCTCTGGAATCGCATGGGCCGCATCGTAGTACGGCCCCAGGAAATACAGTCCGTCCGGCGGGAAGGTTGGCGCCGCGACATCGCGGCGCTTCGCCGCCAGCACCTCGGCGAGCCAGTCGGGCGGTTCGCGGCCACTGCCCACCGCGATCAGGCAGCCGACGATGTTGCGCACCATGTGGTGCAGGAAGGCGCTGCCGTCGAAATCGAAACGCCAGTAGGCGCCGCGGCGGCTGATGGTGATGCTGCGCAGCGTCTTCACCGGCGTCGCCGCCTGGCAGGCTGCAGCGCGGAACGAGGTGAAATCGTGTTCGCCGACCAGGTGGGCAGCGGCCTTGCGCATCGCCTCGGCATCGAGCGGGCGGAAGACCCAGCCGACGAGGCCACTGTCCAGCGCCGGCCGCACCTTGGATTCGAGCACGACGAAGCGGTAGCGCCGGCCACGGGCGCTGTTGCGGGCGTGGAAACGGGCGTCGACCGGCTGGCACCACTGCACTGCGATGTCGGCCGGCAGGAAACGATTGGTGCCGCGCACCCAGGAAAACGGCTCGCGTTCGACCGGCGCGTCAACATGCACGACCTGGTTCAGCGCATGCACGCCGGCGTCGGTGCGCCCGGCGCAGAGGGTGGTGACGGGCGTGGCAGCGAACTCGGACAGCGCTTTCTCGACGATGTCCTGCACCGTCAGCCCGTCGGGCTGCGACTGCCAGCCGTGGTAGGCGCCGCCCCGGTAGGCGACGCCCAACGCGATGCGGGTTCCTGGCTCAGCCAAGTCCCGCCAGCATGCCCTGGGCCTTGCTCTTCAAGCCGCCATCGGCCTTGGCGATGACTTCTTCGAGCAGGTCGCGTGCACCTTCGAGGTCGCCGATCTGGCGGAACTCTTCGGCCAGTTCGAGCTTGCGCGCCAGCGGGTCGCCTTCCACCGGCGGCGGCAGCGTCGACGGGCCGGCATCGTCTTCGATACCGAAGTCGCCGAAGTCCAGCGCCGGGGCCGCAGCCGGGGCTGGCGGCGGGGGCGGCGGTGCGTCCAGGTTCAGATCGCCGAGGTCGAAGTCGAGCGAGCCGGGGTCGGACTCGGCCGGCGCCGGTGCGGCCGCGGTCAGCGCACCGGGCTGGGTGGTCGGGGGCTCGGGAGCGAGCAGGTCGAACTCCAGGCCGTCGTCGGCCGGCGCGGTGGCGGTCGTTCCCAGCGTCTGCGTGGTTTCGGCCGGGGTCGGCGCCGGGCCGCCCAGGTCGAGATCGAGATCGAGGTCGACATCGGGGCCGTCGAGCGTGGCATCGGCGGCCGGCATGAAGGCCGGCTGCGACGGCTTCGCGGTGTGCGGCATCGTCGTCGCGTCGAGCGGCTCGATCATCTTGCCGCCGGGGCCGACTTCCAGCTCGGGCGCGCCGCCCGGCTGGTACAGCGGGTTCTCGGGGTCGATCTGGCGGCCGAGTTCCTGCGCCTTGGCCCAGTCTTCACCGGTGCCGCGGGTCAGCGAGAACACCTGCGTGGCCAGCAGTTCGAAGCCCTTGGTGTCGCGGCGCTTCAGATAGACCTCGAGCAGCTTGAGGCGGATCGCCATGCGCTCGGGGCTGGCGCGCATCGCTTCCTTCAGGATCTCTTCGGCCTGCAGGTCGCGGCCGTAGGCCAGGTAGACGTCGGCTTCGGCCACCGGGTCGACATCGCCAATCGCGTCGAGCTGGCTCAGCGAATAGCTCATCGACGACATCGAGCTGTTCGACGACGACTGCGGCTCGCGGGTGTCGATGCGTTGGCCGCCGCTGGCGCCGAAGAACGAATCGGGCTGCAGCCGGCTTTCGAGGAACGAGGTCTCGCCGCCGCCCTTCTTCATGCGGCCACGCAGGCGGTAGATGCCGAGGCCGGCGATCAGCGCCACCAGCACGCCGGCACCCGGCAGCACGAGCGGGTTCTCAAGCAGCGAGGCCAGGAAACCGGGCTCTTCGGGCGCGGGTGCCGGTGCGGGCTTGGCGACCGGTACCGGCGCCGGCGCGGGTGCAGGCGCAGGAGGCGGCGCGGCCACCACGGGTGCGGGCGGCGGCGGTGCCACCGGCACGGGAATCGCCGGTGCGGGTGCCGGCGGCGGCGGCGCCACAGGTGCAGGCGTCGGAGCGGGCGCGGGCGCAGGCGCCGCAGCCTTCGGCGGCACGGCCGGTGCCGTACTGCCCTGCAGCTTCTTCAGTTCGTCGACGTTGCGCGACAGCTCGGCCAGCCGCGTCGAGGCGTCCTTGCGTTCGGTCTCCTTCGACACCTTGGCTTCGGGCGCTGCGGACTTGACGCCGCCTTGCGACAGCGTCAGCTTGTCGGGCGTGGCGGCGCCGGCCTGCTTGCGGTCGTCGACATTGGCTTGCACCTTGCCCGTCGCCTGGCGCGCCGGGGCTTGGTCGGCGGTGGTCGTGGTGCCCGAGGCCAGGCGCTGGCGGAAGGTGTTGAAGTCGGCGCTCTGCGCCTGGATCAGCTCACGCGCTTCCTGGCTGCCGACCTTGCCGGCGGCTTCGGCCGACGGCACCGTGAGCACCACACCCGACTTGAGCCGGTTCATGTTCTCGCCGACAAAGGCCTGCGGGTTGCCGCGGTACAGCGACACCAGCATCTGGTCGAGCGACACACCCGGGCGCTGCGTGCGCCCGGCAATCTTGCTCAGCGAATCGCCGGGGCGCACCGTGACCTGGTCGACACCGGGCTCGGGGGCGGGCGCCCTCGCAGCAGCGGGCGCCGGGGCAGCGGCCATCGGTGCGGGCACGGGTGCCGGCGCGGCACGCGGCGCCACCGGGGCTGGTGCGGGAAGAGGCGCGGGCGCCGGGGCCTGCGCCAACGGCGCCGGGGCGGGGGCCGGCGACACGGCCGGGGCGGTCTGCGGCGCCGGCGTGGCCTGGGCGCTGCGGCCGCCCGGCGGGTCGAACAACATCGTGTACTCGCGCACCAGCCGGCCGGTGGACCAGTTGGCTTCGAGGATCACATCGACAAAAGGCTCGAGCACGGCGCGGTCGCTCGTCAGGCGCAGCACCTGGCGGCCGTCGGGCCGCCGCTGCAGCACCACCTGGGCGCTGGTGAGCACGGCGTTGAATTCGACGCCGGCCGCGCGGTAAGCCTCGGCCGGCGCGATGCGCAGGCGCAGCGTCGAGATCTCTTCGGGCGTGACGCTGGTGACGTCGATCTCGGCGCGCAGCGTTTCGCCGAGCGCCGATTGCACGTTGAGCCGCCCCAGGCCCAGCGCCCAGGCCTGTGCACCCCACAGGCAGCTGGCGGCCAGCGCCACCCCAGTCAGCGCGAAGCGCGTAGCGTTTGTCGAGCGGTGTTTCAAGGCGTCTCCCAAAAACGTTCAGCGGGGTCCGTCGCAACGCCCCGCCTGGCCCTCGGTTCCGTGGCCCGATGTCCGTCCAATGTCTCTGAATGACTCAGGCGGTAACCATGGAAATCACAATGGTATCAAGCATATAGGCAGACAAGCTCAGGCAAAGACTGATGTTCATCCGAGAAATGCTTTGTTTCCGGGCCACACCGGGGCTGTTGCCCGCGGGCAACGCCCACGGGGGTGTTCAGTGCTCGATCAGGATGCGCAACATGCGGCGCAGCGGCTCGGCTGCACCCCACAACAACTGGTCTCCGATGGTAAAGGCGCCGACGTATTCGGGGCCCATCGCCAGCTTGCGGATGCGGCCCACCGGGATGTCCATCGTGCCTGTCACCGCCACCGGCGTCAGGTCGCGCAGCGTGGCTTCACGTGTGTTCGGCACCACCTTCACCCAGGCGTTGTCGGCGGCGATCATGGCTTCGATATCGGTGACGGGAACGTCCTTGCGCAGCTTGAAGGTCAGCGCCTGCGAATGGCAGCGCATCGCGCCGACACGCACGCAGAAGCCGTCGACCGGCACCGCCGGCGTGCCGAAACCGGGGCCCTGGCCGAGGATCTTGTTGGTTTCGGCCATGCCCTTCCATTCTTCCTTGGACATGCCCCAGCCGGGCTCGCCCGGCGCCTTGCCGGCCCCGAGATCCTTGTCGATCCACGGGATCAGCGAGCCGCCCAGCGGCACGCCGAAGTTCGCCGTTTCTTCGGCACCCAGCGCCCGCTGCTTCGCGATGACCTTGCGGTCGATCTCGAGGATGGCGCTCTTCGGGTCGTCGAGCAGGCTGCGCACTTCGGCGTTCAGCGTGCCGTACTGCGTCAGCAGTTCGCGCATGTGCTGGGCGCCGCCGCCGCTGGCGGCCTGGTAGGTCTGCGTGCTCATCCATTCGACGAGCCCGGCCTTGTACAGCGCGCCCACACCCATCAGCATGCAGCTGACGGTGCAGTTGCCGCCGATCCAGTTGCGGCCGCCGTTGCTCAGTGACTGCTTGATCACCGGCAGGTTCACCGGGTCGAGGATGATCACCGCGTCGTCGGCCATGCGCAGCGTCGACGCAGCGTCGATCCAGTGGCCGTTCCAGCCGGCAGCGCGCAGCTTCGGGTAGACCTCGCTGGTGTAGTCGCCGCCCTGCGCAGTGATGACGATGTCGCAGCGCTTGAGCGCGGCGATGTCGAACGCGTCCTGCAGTTGGGTTTCGTTCTTCGCGAACACCGGGGCCTTGCCGCCGGCATTGCTGGTGCTGAAGAACAGCGGTTCGATGTGCGCGAAGTCGCCTTCGGCGGCCATGCGGTCCATCAGCACGGAGCCGACCATGCCACGCCAGCCGACCAATCCTACGAGTGCCATTTCAGTTTCGCCTTTCCGTTGTCCGGACCCCTGGGTGTGCCCGGCTCGCTTCGCCGGGGTCCAGAGATGGGGCGAGACGATCCGAGACGCTAGGTCTTGGTGGTAATCGTTTTGCCGGTGATGGCGGCCACAACCGCATCGCCCATCTCGCGCGTGCCGACCTTGTGCGTGCCTTCGCTCCAGATGTCCGCGGTGCGCAGCCCGGCGGACAGCACTGCGCGCACGCCCGCGTCGATGCGGTCGGCGGCTTGCGGCTGGTTGAGTGTGAAACGAAGCATCATGGCGGCAGACAATATTGTAGCCAGAGGATTGGCCACGCCCTTGCCGGCGATGTCGGGCGCACTGCCGTGGCTGGGTTCGTACAGGCCCTTGTTGTTCTTGTCCAACGACGCACTGGGCAGCATGCCGATCGAGCCGGTCAGCATCGCCGCCTCGTCCGACAGGATGTCGCCGAACATGTTGCCGGTGACGACGACGTCGAAGGCCTTCGGCGCCTTCACCAGCTGCATCGCGGCGTTGTCGACGTACATGTGCTGCAGTTCGACGTCCGGGTACTGCGCGTGCACTTCGGTCACCACGTCCTTCCAGAACTGGAAGGTCTCCAGCACGTTGGCCTTGTCGACGCTGGTCACCTTCTTGCTGCGTTTGCGTGCAGCCTGGAAGGCGACATGGGCGATGCGCTCGATCTCGGGCTTGCTGTAGCGCATCGTGTCGAAGGCTTCTTCGGCACCCGGGAAGTGGCCGTCGACGGCGATGCGGCGGCCCCGCGGCTGGCCGAAATAGATGTCGCCGGTGAGTTCGCGGATGATCAGGATGTCCAGCCCGGCCACCAGCTCGGGCTTCAGGCTCGACGCGTGGGTGAGCTGCTCGTAACACAGCGCAGGGCGGAAGTTGGCGAACAGCCCGAGGTGCTTGCGCAGGCCCAGGATGGCTTGTTCGGGGCGCAAGGAGCGTTCGAGCTTGTCGTACTTCCAGTCGCCCACCGCGCCGAAGAGGATGGCATCGGCGCTCTTGGCCAGGTTCAGCGTGCTTTCGGGCAGCGGGTGGCCATGGGCCTCGTACGCGGCGCCGCCGACGAGCGCGGTTTCGGTCTCGAATTGCAGGTCCAGCACGTTCAGCACACGCACTGCTTCGGCAACGATTTCGGTGCCGATGCCGTCGCCGGGAAGGATTGCGATCTTCATGTCGTTCTTTCAGCCCACCAGGGTTTGTGCAAGCCACGGCATCTTGGCCAGGCGTTCGGCCTCGAAGGCCTTGATCTTGTCGGCATGGCGCAGCGTCAGGCCGATGTCGTCGAAGCCGTTGACGAGGCAATATTTGCGGAACGCCTGCACCTCGAACGGCAGCTCGGTGCCGTCGGCGGCAATCACCACCTGGCGCGGCAGGTCCACCGTCAAGCTGTAGCCCGGAAACGCGAACACCTCGTCGAACAGCTTCGCCACCTGCGATTCGGGCAGCACGATCGGCAGCAAGCCGTTCTTGAAGCAGTTGTTGAAGAAGATGTCGGCATAACTCGGCGCGATGATGGCGCGAAAGCCGTACTGGTCCAGCGCCCAGGGCGCATGTTCGCGGCTCGAGCCGCAGCCGAAGTTGCTGCGTGCCAGCAGCACCGAAGCGCCTTGGTAACGCGGCTGGTTCAGCACGAAGTCGGGGTTGGGCTTGCGGCTCGCCGGGTCTTGCCCCGGCTCGCCCGGGTCGAGGTAACGCCAGGCATCGAACAGGTTCTGACCGAAGCCCGTGCGGGCGATGGCCTTCAGGAACTGCTTCGGGATGATGGCGTCGGTGTCGACGTTGTCGCGGTCCATCGGGGCGACCAGGCCCTTGTGCACGGTGAATGATTGCATCGTGATCTCTCCTCAGGCGAGACGGCGCACGTCGACGAAGTGGCCGTTCAGCGCCGCCGCGGCGGCCATCGCCGGGCTCACCAGGTGGGTGCGGCCACCGGCGCCCTGGCGGCCTTCGAAATTGCGGTTGCTGGTGGAGGCGCAGCGTTCGCCGGGTTCCAGCCGGTCGGCGTTCATCGCCAGGCACATGCTGCAGCCGGGTTCGCGCCATTCGAAGCCGGCGGACTTGAAGATCGTGTCCAGGCCTTCGGCTTCGGCCTGCGCCTTCACCTGGCCCGAGCCCGGCACCACCATCGCCAGGCGCACGTTTTTCGCCACCTTCGTGCCGGCGCGTTTCACCACCGCGGCGGCTTCGCGCAGGTCTTCGATGCGGCTGTTGGTGCAAGAGCCGATGAAGACCTTGTCGATGAAGATGTCGGCCATGGCCTTGTTCGGCTCCAGCCCCATGTAGGCGAGCGCACGTTCGATGGCGCCGCGTTTGACGGCGTCCTTTTCCTTGTCGGGGTCGGGCACGCGGCCGTCGATCGGCAACACCATCTCGGGGCTCGTGCCCCAGGTCACCTGCGGCTGGATCTGCGTTGCGTCGAGTTCGACCACGGCGTCCCACGTCGCACCGGCATCGCTTTGCAGCGTGCGCCAATGGGCGACTGCGTGGTCCCAGGCGACACCGCTCGGCGCCAACGGCCGGCCTTTGCAGTAGGCGATCGTGGTTTCATCCACCGCCACCAGGCCGGCACGGGCGCCGGCTTCGATGGCCATGTTGCACACCGTCATGCGGCCTTCCATGCTGAGTGCGCGGATCGCGCTGCCGCCGAATTCGATGGTGTAGCCGGTGCCGCCGGCGGTGCCGATCTTGCCGATGATGGCGAGCACGATGTCCTTGGCCGTGACGCCGCGGCCGAGCACGCCGTCGACCTTCACGAGCAGGTTCTTCGCCTTCTTCGCCAGCAGCGTCTGCGTCGCCATCACATGTTCGACCTCGCTGGTGCCGATGCCATGCGCGAGCGCGCCGAAAGCGCCGTGTGTGCTGGTGTGCGAATCACCGCAGACGACGGTCATGCCCGGCAGCGTGGCGCCGTTTTCGGGCCCGATCACGTGCACGATGCCTTGCCGCTTGTCGAGGAAGGGGAAGTACGCCGCAGCGCCGCTGGCCTTGATGTTGGCGTCCAGCGTCGTGATCTGCAGCTTGCTGATGCTGTCGCGGATGCCGTCGTAGCCGTCGGCCCAGCCGGTGGTGGGCGTGTTGTGGTCGGCGGTGGCGACGATGGAGCTGACACGCCAGACCTTGCGCCCGGCCAGCCGCAGCCCTTCGAAGGCCTGCGGGCTGGTCACTTCATGCACCAGGTGGCGGTCGATGTAGAGCACGGCCGTGCCGTCGTCTTCGGTGTGGACGACGTGTTCGTCCCAGAGTTTGTCGTACAGCGTTCTTGCGGTCATGGCGGCTTGCCTCCGGTGTTCGATTGTGGTCCACACAGCGCCAGCACGAAGCGCTGCAGCACCGCCGGCAGCACCTCTTGCGTGCGCACGGCGAGCAGGTAGTCGCGCTCGGCCCAGGGCTCGTCAAGCACCAGCACCTGGACGCGGAAGAGTTGCGCGAAGCGGTGTGCCACCGCCGCCGGCAGCACGGCCACGCCGAGCCCGGCTTCGACGAGCTGGGCAATGGCGTCGAAACCGCGCACCTGCAGCCGCGCCTTCAGCGTGCGCCCCTGGCCTTCGGCTTCGGCGCGCATCAGTTCGTGCGCGGCGGCGCCGGCATGCAGGCCGACGATGTCGTGGTCAAGCAGCGCATCGAAACGCACGCCGGGCAGGCCTGCCAGCACGTGGCTCGCAGGCACCATCGCCGCCAGCGTGCCGCTGCGGTAGCGGCGTGTCGTCAGCCGGTTGTCGAGCAGGGGCGGCACGAAGATGCCGACATCGGCGCGGCCTTCGGCCACCGCCGCCTGCACCTCGGCGCTGGTCTGGTCTTCCAGGCTGATGCGGATCTGCGGGTGCGCCTGCGAAAACGCCGCCAAATCCGGCGGCAGGCACTCGCTGATGGCACCGGCGTTGGCGGCGATGCGCAGATGGCCCTTGATGCCGCGCGAGAACTCGACGACCTCGCTTTCCAGCGCGTGCAGCGACGCATGCAGCGAGCGGATGTGCCGCACCAGCGCGCGCCCGGCCTCGGTGGGCTCGACGCCGCGCGCATGGCGTTCGAACAGCGGCACGCCGAAGCGGGTTTCCAGATCGCTCAGGCGCTTGCTCGCCGCCGCCAGCGCCAGGTGCTCACGCTGCGCACCGGCCGTGATGCTGCGGGTGTCGGCAATGGCGAGCACGAGGTTGAGGGTGACGAGGTCGAAGCGCATGGCGGAAGGCCAACGATAGCCTTCGCGGCCGACGTTGCCGTGCGCGAATTATCAACGATTGCTTCGTGCAGGACGAAGCATCGCGCGTCAGGGCACACCGAATTTCAGCGCGACGCCGGTGAACAAGGCCAGGTCGTTGTTCTTCACGCCCGCCGGCGGTCGGCTGTTGTAGGTGTCGATGAGGCCGACGGTCAGGCTCAGCCGGCTGTTCATCGCCACCGCCAGACCGGCGGTCAGGCGTGCGATATCGGCCCGGTCGCCCGAGACACCCGAGGTCACCTCCAGCCGCTGCTTGGCTTCCACCGTCGGTGTCAGGCGGTGGCTGGACTCCTCGCCGAGCACGATGTTGGCCCGCGAGAAACGCTGGGCGGTTTTGTCGCCGATGGTTTGCGGACTGTCGTAGCGGTCGTCCGACAGGCCGGCACCGCCGAAGACGTTGAAAACTGCACCGGGCTGGTCGACGAGCTTGTAGCCGGCGCCAGCCGACAGCGACAGACGCCAGACCAGCCCGGTGATGCGGTCGGCCTCCAGGGCGAGCTTGCCGAAGGCATAGACCTGCGCGTCGAGGTTGAGGTCGTACTGGCCGGCGGCGGCCCACTTGCTGGCCGACGTGCGCGTGACACCGTCGATCCGGCTGCGGCCGTAGATCGTGTTCGCGACAAGACTGATCTTGTCGGCCTCGGTGGCACGCACCAGGTCCAGGTTCATCGACAGGCTCGACGCCTCGGTGTTGCCCGAACTCAGCGATGCCGCGGCACCGGCAACGCCGCGCCAGAGGCCATCGGTCTTGAGGCCACCATCGGCCGCGGCACCGAACGGCATCGCGCCTAACGCGCCGGCCAGCAGCGGCATCGCCAGCGCACGCTGCCCCCGCACAAACCTCATACGCACTGTTGCTCCCACGGCACGATGCTAGAGACGACCGTGGCGCCCCGCGTAACCGAACGTCGGCGAAGGTCAAACACCAGACCCGCGGCCGCACAGCGCCGGCGCACCCGGCTTGTGCTCGCGGGCCGAAGCCGGTGCACGGCGCGGCATGTCGGCTTTTTTTACATGCCGCAGCCCCGAATTTTGATGCGGTGCCGCAAGTGCCTGAAACATTTGAAGAAAGCGCGGTTGGCGCGGAATTCGCATGCGGCTCGACCCAATGCCATGCTGCGCGCCAAGCGCGTTGGGAGCCCGTCATGTTCAAGTCCATCCGCGTCCGAATTGGTGCAGCGGCCGTCGCTTGCGCTGCGTTGCAAGGCCTTGCGGTACAAGCCGCACCGGTGGCCTTCCAGGTGTCCCCTGTCGCCTTCTCGGAGGGCGGCGGCTACGGCACCGACTTCATCGAAGCCACCGGCTCGCTGCTCGGCGTGGCCTTCAATGCGACACCGGGTTTCAACAGCTTCACGCTCAACACGCCGGGCGACAGCGCCAGTTTCAGCTTCGGCAGCATCACGATGCAAGACAGCCTGGGCATCAATGCCAGCGAGTTGGACGATCTGGGCGTCAGCGCGTCGTTCCTGTTCCTGGACCCGCTGCTGGGCCTGACCAGCGTCACCGCCACTGGCACCGCCGTGGCTGGGCCGCTGATCGACCTCGCCGTCGACCTGACGATCAACTGGGATCCGGTGGTGATCGCCTTCGGCAGCGGCGGCAGTTTCCTGTTGAACATCAACTCGCAGTTCTTCAACCAGGCCGACCAGGAGCGCAGCGTCACGGCGACGATCACGCTGCTGACGGTACCGGAACCCGCCTCACTGGCCCTCGTCGGCCTCGCGCTCACGGGCCTGGCGCTTCGCCGCCGCCGCGCCTGAGCCGGTCGTTCAGCCCAGCGCCGCCACCACATCCGGCGGCGCCTGCACCAGTTCGATCAGCACACCTTCACCGCCCAGCGGAAACTGCTCGTTGCCTTTGGGGTGGATGAAGCAGATGTCGTGGCCGGCCGCGCCAGGGCGGATGCCACCCGGCGCGAAGCGCACGCCGTTCGCCGTCATCCATTCAACAGCCTTGGGCAGGTCGTCGACCCAGAGCCCGACATGGTTCAGCGGCGTCGTGTGCACCGCGGGCTTCTTGTCGGGGTCGATGGGTTGCATCAGGTCGACCTCGACCGCGTGCACACCGCTGCCGATGGCGCAGATGTCCTCGTCGACGTTTTCGCGTTCGCTGACGAAGGTGCTCTTGACCGTGAGGCCGAGCATGTCGACCCACAGCGACTTCAGCCGCTGCTTGTCAGGCCCGCCGATGGCGATCTGCTGGATGCCGAGGATCTTGAACGGCTTGCTGTCCATGTTCACGCAAAGCTCAGAATGGGTTGATCAACGGCCAGGCTCTCGCCCTTTTTCGCCAGCAGTTCGCCGACCGTGCCGTCCTGCGTGGCGACGAGGATGTTCTCCATCTTCATGGCCTCGATGACGGCCAATCGTTCACCCGCCAGCACCTTCTGGCCCACCTGCACGGCCACGTCGACCAGCAGCCCCGGCATCGGCGAGAGCAGGAACCGGCTCATGTCGGCCGGCGCCTTGAACGGCATCAGGCGCAGCAGTTCGGCAACGCGCGGCGCCATCACCATCGCGTCGATGCGGCGGCCGTTGTGCGCGATGCGGTACCAGACGCCCAGGCGTTCGGCCTGCGCGGTGAACGGCCGGCCGTTGCAATGGCCGGTGGCGCGGATGCCGCCGGACTTCCAGTCGTTGTCGATGGCATAACACCGTTCGCCCACCGTCACGGTGACGGCGGCCGCGCTGTCGCCTTCGATGCGCACCGGCACATGGCGGTGTGACCCGCCCTCGCCCTGGATCACGACGACAAAGTCGTTGCCGATCACGACACCATGGCCGGGCAACTGCCCGCTGATGCCGGCGGCGCGCTCGCGGTAACGGCGGTGCACGGCGGCGGCCAGCGCCACCAGGAAGTCGGCGTCGTCGTGCGGCACGTCTTCGGCACGGAAGCCCGACGCGTAGTTCTGCGCAATGAAGCCGGTGTTGAAGTCGCCGCTGACGAACTTCGGGTGCGCCAGCAGCGCTGCCTGGAACGGGATGTTGCTGGAAACGCCGCGGATGACGAAGCCGTTGAGCGCCTCGCGCATCTTCGCGATGGCGTCGTTGCGGTCGACGCCGTGCACGATGAGCTTGGCGATCATCGAGTCGTAGAACATCGGGATCTCACCGCCTTCGTAGACGCCGGTGTCGACCCGAACGCCGCCCTCCTGCGGTACGGGCGCTGCGGCCTGCATCGTCTGCGGCGGCGGTGCATAACGCACCAGGCGGCCGGTGGACGGCAGGAAGTTGCGGAACGGATCCTCGGCGTTGATGCGGCACTCGATCGCCCAGCCGCGGCGCGGAATGTCTTCTTGCTTGAACGGCAAAGGCTCGCCGGCGGCGACGCGGACCATCTGCTCAACGAGGTCGATGCCGGTGATGCTTTCCGTCACCGGGTGCTCCACCTGCAGCCGGGTGTTCATCTCCAGGAAGTAGAAACTCTGGTCCTTGCCGACGACGAACTCCACCGTGCCGGCGCTCTGGTACTTCACCGCCTTGGCCAACTGCACCGCCTGCGCGCCCATGGCCTGGCGTGTGGCATCGGTGATGAAGGGGGAAGGCGCTTCTTCGATGACCTTCTGGTGGCGGCGCTGGATCGAACACTCGCGTTCGTGCAGGAAGACCACGTTGCCGTGGGCGTCGCCCAGCACCTGGATCTCGATGTGGCGCGGCTCCTCGACGAACTTCTCGATGAAGACCCGGTCGTCGCCGAAGCTGTTCTTGGCTTCGTTGCGGCAACTGCTGAAACCTTCGAAGGCTTCCTTGTCGTTGAAGGCGACACGCAGGCCCTTGCCGCCGCCGCCGGCGCTGGCCTTGATCATCACCGGGTAGCCGATGTCCTTGGCAATCGTCACCGCCTCTTCGGGCGACAGGATCGCCGCGTTCCAGCCCGGGATGGTGTTGACCTGGGCTTCACCTGCGAGCTTCTTCGACGCGATCTTGTCGCCCATCGCAGCGATGCTGTAGTGCTTGGGGCCGATGAAGACGATGCCCTCTTCTTCGACACGGCGCGCGAAGTCTTCGTTTTCGCTCAGGAACCCATAGCCCGGGTGCACGGCTTCGGCACCGGTGGCCTTGCAGGCGTCGATGATCTTCTGCGCGACGAGGTAACTGTCGCGGCTGGGCGCCGGGCCGATGAACACGGCTTCGTCGGCGAGTTCGACATGCAGTGCGTCGCGGTCGGCGTCCGAGTACACCGCAACCGTCTTGATGCCGAGTTTCTTCGCGGTCTTGATGACGCGGCAGGCGATTTCGCCGCGGTTGGCAATGAGGATCTTGTTGAACATGCTGCCTGCCATCAAAGAGGAATGTTCCCGTGTTTGCGCCACGGGTTCTCGAGCTTTTTGTCGCGCAACATCGCGAGTGATCTGCAGATGCGCTTGCGGGTTTCGTGCGGCTGGATCACGTCGTCGATGAAACCGCGCGCGCCGGCGACAAACGGGTTCGCGAATCGCGCCTTGTATTCGGCTTCACGCGCAGCCAGCTTCACCGGGTCGCCCTTGTCTTCACGGAAGATGATCTCGACCGCGCCCTTGGCGCCCATCACCGCGATCTCGGCATTCGGCCAGGCGAAGTTGACGTCGCCACGCAGGTGTTTGGAGCTCATCACGTCGTAGGCGCCGCCGTAGGCCTTGCGTGTGATCACCGTCACTTTCGGCACCGTGCATTCGGCGTACGCGTACAGCAGCTTGGCGCCGTGTTTGATGATGCCGCCATACTCCTGGCTCGTGCCCGGCATGAAACCCGGCACGTCGACGAAGGTGACCACCGGGATGTTGAAGGCGTCGCAGAAGCGCACGAAACGCGCGGCCTTGATGCTGCTCTTGATGTCCAGGCAGCCCGCCAGCACCTGCGGGTTGTTGGCGACGATGCCCACGCTCTGCCCGTCCATGCGGCCGAAGCCGATGACGATGTTCTTCGCGCTTTCGGGCTGCAGTTCGAAGAAGTCGCCGTCGTCCACCACCTTCAGGATCAGCTCCTTCATGTCGTAGGGCTTGTTCGGATGGTCGGGCACCAGCGTGTCGAGCGACCAGTCCAGCCGCTCGGCGACATCGCCGCTGCGGCGCACCGGCGCCTTCTCGCGGTTGTTCAGCGGCAGGTAGTTGTAGAAGCGGCGCAGCATCAGGATGGCTTCGACATCGTTCTCGAACGCGAGGTCGGCGACACCGCTTTTCGTCGTGTGCGTGGTCGCACCACCCAGTTCCTCGGCGGTGACTTCTTCGTGGGTCACCGTCTTCACGACCTCGGGGCCGGTGACGAACATGTACGAGCTGTCCTTCACCATGAAGATGAAGTCGGTCATCGCTGGGGAATAGACGGCACCGCCGGCGCAGGGGCCCATGATCATGCTGATCTGCGGCACGACGCCGCTGGCCATCACGTTGCGCTGGAAGACATCGGCATAACCGCCGAGAGAAGCCACACCTTCCTGGATGCGCGCGCCGCCGCTGTCGTTGATGCCGATGACCGGCGCGCCGACCTTCATCGCCTGGTCCATCACCTTGCAGATCTTCTCGGCGTGGGCTTCGCTCAAGGCACCGCCGAAGACGGTGAAGTCCTGGCTGAAGACGAAGACGAGGCGGCCGTTGATCATGCCGTAGCCGGTGACGACGCCGTCGCCGGGGATCTTGTTGTCGGCCATACCGAAGTCGGCGCAGCGGTGTTCGACGAACATGTCCCACTCTTCGAAGCTGCCTTCGTCGAGCAGCAGTTCCAACCGCTCGCGCGCGCTGAGCTTGCCCTTGCTGTGTTGTGCCGCGATGCGTTTTTCGCCGCCACCCAGCCGGGCTGCGGCGCGCTTCTTTTCCAGTTGTTCGATGATGTCGTGCATCGTTGTGTCCTCGTCGATCAATCCATCAGGTCGAGCAGCCGGCGTGCGGCCACCGATGCGGCCAGGCGGCCGGCTTTCACGTCGTCGGTCATGGCCGGCAGCGCTGCGCGCACGGCACTGTGGTTGCGAAAACGCTGGCGCAGCCCGGCTTCGATGCGCTCCCACATCCACGCCTGGTCCTGCGTGCGGCGGCGTGCGCTCAGCGCGCCGCTGGCCTGCTGCTTGTCGCGAAAGGTCGTCACCGCTTGCCAGAAGTCGTGCAGCCCCGTGCCTTTCAATGCACTGAGTTGCAGCACCTGCGTGCCGGCATGGGCATGTGGGCCGAGCAGGCGCAAGGCGCTGGTGATCTGCGCCCGCGCCCGCGTGGCGGCGTCGGGGTCGAGGTCGGCCTTGTTGATGACCACCAGGTCGGCCAGCTCCATCACGCCCTTCTTGATGGCCTGCAGGTCGTCGCCGGCATTCGGCAACTGCAGCAGCACGAACATGTCGGTCATGCCGGCCACCGCCGTCTCGCTCTGGCCGACGCCGACGGTTTCGACGATCACCACGTCGTAGGCTGCGGCTTCGCAGACCAGCAGCGTCTCGCGTGTCTTCTCGGCCACGCCGCCGAGGTTGCCGCTGGCGGGGCTGGGGCGGATGTAGGCACGTTCGTCCATCGACAGACGTTCCATGCGTGTCTTGTCGCCGAGGATGCTGCCGCCGCTGACGCTGCTGCTCGGGTCGACTGCCAGCACCGCGACGCGCTGGCCGCGTTCGATGAGGAACAGGCCCAGCGCTTCGATGAAGGTGCTCTTGCCGACACCGGGCACGCCGCTGATGCCCAGACGGAAGGCGCGGCCGGTCTGCGGCAGCAAGGCGTTCAGCAGCCCGTCGGCACGGGCGCGGTGGTCGTTGCGGGTCGATTCGAGCAGCGTGATCGTCTTCGCCAGCGCACGGCGTTGCACCGGCCCGGCAGGGCCCGCCAGGGCGGCCAGCAATTCGGCGTCGACCGGCGTTGGCATCGTCACAGAATCTCGAAAGCCCGGCCGTCGGGCAGGCGGTAGCGCGAGAAGTCGCGCTGGTCCAGCGTCATCACCCGGGTCACGCCGGTATCGGCGGCGAGCCAGACGATGGAGGCGTCGGCCAGGTCCATCGCCGCGCGTGGTGCCTCGGTGTACTTGCGCATCAGGTCCACCATGGGCTCCAGCGCTTCCTGGTCGAAAGGGAAGACCGTGACACCGCCCGCGCCCACCCAGCGCAGCAGCGCGTAGCGCTGCGGCGGCGCCAGCAGGTAGCTGGCTTCGACGACACAGGGCCAGGTGCAGACCAGCGTCCACTGCTCGAGGGCGGCGCGTTGCAACAAGGCCTGGTAGTGCTCGCCATGCGGCTGCCCGCGCCCGAACGCGGCCACCATCGCACTGGCGTCAACGATCGCCGCTGGCACCGTGTTTGTCTTTCAGCCGGGCCAGCAGCTGCTCGCGCGAACCTTCGGTGTCATAGGGTTGTTCGGTGCCGGCAAAGGCGTCCGCTGCACCATAGGCGGCACGCTCTTCTTCGGCCTTCAACTGGAGCATCAATTCATAGGGGTTCTTGCGCCCCAGCGCACGCTGGACGGCGTCGACGATGAACTGCGACTTGGTCACGCCCAGCCGCTTGGCGGCAAGCTCCAACTCGCGTTCGAGCAAAGGGTCCATGCGAACGGAAACGGCCATGATCGGCTCCCGTGATGTATTTCAGTATTACTGTATCACTTCGCCGTGTGCGCAGAGCGGATCTGCTCAAGCACGTCCTTCGCGCTCACCGGAATCGGCGTGCCGGGGCCGTAGATGCCTTTGACGCCGCTGTCGTAGAGGAAACCGTAGTCCTGCTGCGGGATGACACCGCCGACGAAGACGATGATGTCGTCGGCGCCTTGCTTCTTCAGCTCGGCGATGATCGCCGGCACCAGCGTCTTGTGGCCGGCCGCGAGTGTGCTGACGCCCACCGCATGCACATCGTTTTCGATCGCCTGGCGCGCACATTCCTCGGGGGTCTGGAACAGCGGTCCCATGTCGACGTCGAAGCCGAGATCGGCGAACGCCGTGGCCACGACCTTGGCGCCGCGGTCGTGCCCGTCCTGGCCGAGTTTGGCGATCATCACGCGCGGCCGGCGGCCTTGCGCGTCACCGAACTCGGCGATCTCGTTCTGCAGTTTTTCCCAGCCTTCGGCACTGTCGTAAGCGGCTGCGTACACACCGGTCACCTTCTGGATGTCGGCGCGGTGGCGGCCGTAGACTTCTTCGAGCGCATCGCTGACCTCGCCGACCGTGGCGCGTTGGCGCATCGCATCGATGCACAGAGCCAGCAGGTTGCCTGTGTTCGAGCGCGCCGCGTCGGTCAGCGCGGCGAGTGCTGCCTCGACCTTGGCGCTGTCGCGCCGGGCACGTATCTCGCCCAGACGCGCGATCTGGCCTTCGCGCACCTTGACGTTGTCGACCTCGCGGATCTCCACCGCGTCCTGCGTCGCCAGCTTGTACTTGTTGACGCCGACGATGACGTCTTGCCCGGAGTCGATGCGCGCCTGTTTTTCGGCAGCGCTGGCTTCGATCTTCAGCTTCGCCCAGCCCGAGTCGACGGCCTTGGTCATGCCGCCCATCGCCTCGACTTCTTCGATGATGGCCCAGGCCTGCTCGGCCATGTCCTGGGTGAGTTTCTCCATCATGTAGCTGCCGGCCCAGGGGTCGACGACGTTGGTGATGTGGGTCTCTTCCTGGATGATCAGCTGCGTGTTGCGCGCGATGCGGGCGCTGAACTCGGTGGGCAGCGCAATCGCTTCGTCGAAGCTGTTGGTGTGCAGGCTCTGCGTGCCGCCGAATACCGCCGCCATCGCTTCCACCGTGGTGCGCACGATGTTGTTGTACGGGTCTTGTTCGGTCAGGCTCCAGCCGCTGGTCTGGCAGTGCGTGCGCAGCATCAGGCTCTTCGCGCTCTTGGCGTTGAAGCCTTTCATGATGCGGGTCCAGAGCAGCCGTGCCGCGCGCATCTTCGCGATCTCGAGATAGAAGTTCATCCCGATCGCCCAGAAGAAGCTCAGGCGGCCGGCGAAGTCGTCGACATCCAGGCCCTTGGCCAGCGCGGTCTTCACGTACTCCTTGCCGTCGGCCAGCGTGAAGGCCAGCTCCAGCGCCTGGTTCGCGCCGGCTTCCTGCATGTGGTAGCCGCTGATGCTGATCGAGTTGAACTTCGGCATCTTCTGCGCCGTGTACTCGATGATGTCGCCGATGATGCGCATGCTCGGCGCCGGCGGGTAGATGTAGGTGTTACGGACCATGAACTCCTTGAGGATGTCGTTCTGGATGGTCCCCGACAGCTTCTCCTGGCTCACACCCTGCTCTTCTGCCGCCACCACGTAGCCTGCCAGCACCGGCAGCACGGCGCCGTTCATCGTCATGCTGACGCTGACGCGGTCGAGCGGAATCTGGTCGAACAGCAGCTTCATGTCCTCGACCGAATCGATCGCCACGCCGGCCTTGCCGACGTCGCCCGTCACCCGCGGGTGGTCGCTGTCGTAGCCGCGGTGCGTGGCCAGATCGAAGGCGACGCTGACACCTTGCCCGCCGGCGGCCAGCGCCTTGCGGTAGAACGCGTTGCTCTCTTCCGCCGTGGAGAAACCTGCGTACTGGCGGATCGTCCACGGCCGCACCGCATACATCGTGGCCTGCGGGCCGCGCACGAAGGGTTCGAAACCGGGCAGCGTGTTGGCCAGCGGCAGCGCCGCCGTATCGGCCGCGGTGTACAGCGGCTTGACGACGATGCCTTCGGGCGTCACCCAGTTCAGCGCCGCGACGTCGCCGCCCGGCGCCGATTTCGCCGCCGCCTTTTGCCATTGCTCCAGGCTCGCAGGCGCAAATTCGCCGCGGACTTCGGCTTTGCCGGACTGCGGGCTGTCGCTCATTCGATGCACTCCTCGGGCGGACGATCGTGTCCGCGGTCATGAATAATTATAAATTCAAAAACCAACACCGACCTGACGGCGGGTGTCCAAGAAGCATGCCGGCGCGGGGCGCGCCTGGCAACTCAGAAGGTGTGAAGAGCGAGCATGTCGGGTTCGTTACACCTTCTCAGACGGGCAAGGCTTCGCGGTCCGCCGTGGCCGCTGCGGCGGGCGTGCCCGCCGCAGCGGCGCCGAAGCTGGCAGCGAGCAGGCGTTCGTCGAGCAGCTGCACCAGCACCTCGGGCTGTTCGACCCGCCCGCCCGGCTGGGCCGCGGCTTTCACCACCGCCAGCCGCAACAGTCCGCACAGCAGCGGCGAATGCTGGCGCAGCCCGCCGGGTGCGGGCTGCTGGTGTTCGCTGCCGACATCGGCAACGCTGAGCACGTCGTCGACACGCAGGCCCATCACCGGCACACGGGGGTTGTCGAGTGCGGCGATCACCAGCACCACGCCGTCGATAGGTCGCGGCGCGTAGTGCACACCGAACAGGCTGCGGCCGCACAGCACCGGGATCACGCAGGTGCCGCCCGGGCTGGGCACTTCCAGCAGACCGGCCGCATGCGGCGTGGCCATCGGCGCGCGCACCAGGCCTTCCTTGGGCCGGGCTTCGAGCACACACTCGGCCGGCAGCGCAAACCGCCCGGCACCGATGTGGAACAACGCAAATTCGCGCGAGCGGCTGCGCGTGGCCGGCGGCAAGGCCACCACCGGGCTGTCGTGCAGCGCCTCGCGCCGGCGTTCCTGGCTGCCCAGGCGCAGCGCGACGACGGCGCGCACGTGGTTCTGGTAGCCGTCGCCGTGCTTGAACTCGCGGTAGCCGCCGGCAGCGACGCTGGCGGCGGCGCAGGTGACGGCGCCGTGGTCCACCACCCGGTGGCGGGCGTCGAAAGGCAGCGGCGCGCCAATGGTCAGGCTGCTGTCGGTGGCGGCGATGACGAGGCCGTCGCCGTCGACAAACGCAGCGAGGCCGGCGCGGTCGCCGAGCACGTCGTCGAGCATGGCGCGGAATTCACGTTCAGCGTTGAAGACGATGGCGATGCCACCGACCATGCGCCGCGGCTGGCCCTGGCGCACGCTGGCCAGGTAGACGTAGGTCGGCACGCCGCCGCTCAGCGCCGAGGCGCCGAAGCTGCTGACGGTGTAGCGCTGCGAATCGGGCAGCGCCGCCGTGGCGTCCAGCAACGCCGGGTCGATGGTGGTGCCGAGCAGAGGCTGCTCGGCGTCGTCGTTCGAAACGCCGCGCACGACACCATCGGCGTCGAAAGCCACCAGCCGCGTGTACACCGTGTACAGGCCGTTGACATGGGCCAGCATGGCATTCAGTTCGCGGCTGCCTTCGGCATCAGCGGGCTGCGCCAGCACCCGTTCGAGCACCGGCGACAACGCCCACCAGCGGCAGTCGTTGGCACGTTCGTAGAGGTTGCGGTCCATGATGTCGGCCGCCAGGCGCGCCAGGCCCTGCACCTGGTGCTGGGCGCGGCCGATGGAGCTGCGGTAGAGGTCGTGGATGGCGGCGGCGACGCGGTCGCGGGTGCGCATGCCGGCTTCGTTGATCTGCTGCAGCACGGCCTTCAGCCGCGCCTGCGCACCGCCCTGCGACCCGGCGACGAGGCGGCCGTTCCAGACGACACGGCGCAGGTCGGCGTTGATGGCGTCGACCTCGGCGCGGATCAGCGCCAGCTCGTCGTTGTCCAGCGCCAGGTGGGCCGAATCGTCGATGCGCTCGTGGTGGCTGCGGAAAGCGGTGACGAGCGACACCATCGCCTGGGCGCGCCAGCCCGGGCCGGCGTAACCCTGGTAGCCGGTGGCCGGCCGTGTCACGCTGAGGTATTCACGCCCGCCGAAGGTGGTGAGCGCCAGCTCACCTGCCGGCGCCGGCTGCATGCGGGCACCGAGAGGCACATGCGACTCGTCGTTGCTGGCGATGACACGGTGGTCGGCGTCCAGCAGCAGCAAGGCGGTCTGCCGCCGTGTGTCGGCGACGCTGGCGAAGATGCGCTCCATCTCGTCGGCCTTGCGGAAACGCAGCACCAGCACGCCGATGCAGCGGCCGGCGTTGTCGTCGATGCGGTGGCCGTAAAGCAGCGCCGGTGCGTCACCCGCGGCCAGATCGCTGCGGCCGAAACGTTCGGCATAACCGCGTGCCGCCACGGCCGCGGCGATCACCGGGTCGTGGCTGATCGCCGGGCCCTGGCCATCGCCGGGCTCGGCCAGCCGGGCCAGCAAACGGCCGTCGGGCGCGGCCAGGATGATGTCGTCGTAGACGCTGTACTTGGCGCGGTACTCGCCCAGCCGCTGCAACAGCGCCGCGCGCAGCGCATCGCGCCCGGCCGCGTCGGCGGCGCAGAAGCTGCGCAGCGGCGCGTCGGTGGCGAGGAAGCCGACATCGGCGGTGCGCTCGAACAGGTTGCGCACGAGGATGTCGATCGTGCATTGCGCGGTTGACGAGAGTTCGTCGCAGAGTTCGGCGACGCTGTCGCTGCCCAACTGGTCGACCAGCCGCGTCTGCAGCGACGTGAAACGCGCCCGCGTCTGCGCCAGCATCGGCAAGATGGATTCAGCCTCTTCCGGGCAGCTGATGGCCGAACTGGCTTCGATCATCTGCCAGAGCAGGCTCAGGTCGCGCAGGTCGCGCTCGGCCGATTGGACACGGCGCATGTGCGGGATCAGGTCGTCGACGAGGCTCATGAGGCACGCAAGGGATGTGGACGCATGAGCCTACGGTCGCCGCCGCTGGGCGGTCGGTGGATCAGGGCCGGGGATTGCCGCCTGATCTTCGATACGGCCCATCCATGCCACATGATGCAAAATTATGAATTCAGAAAACCACCTGCCCCCGGGTGCCACCGTGGCCGATGCCCAGACCGTGACCGCTGCTGCCCGCCCCTTGTCGCCGCGCGCCCTGTACCAGGACGTGGCCGAGCGGCTGCGCCAGCAGATCTTCAACCGCGAGCTCGAGCCCGGCAGCTGGATCGACGAGCTCAAGCTCTGCGCCGACTACGGCATCAGCCGCACGCCGCTGCGCGAGGCGCTGAAGGTGCTGGCGGTCGAGGGCCTGGTGACGATGAAGGTGCGCCGCGGTGCCTACGTCACCGAGATGAGCCGCGACGACGTGGCCCAGGTCTACCACCTGCTGGCGCTGCTGGAAAGCGACGCCGCCGGCCATGTGGCCGCACATGCCAGCGACGACCAGCGCGCCGAACTGGCGCTGCTGCACGACAAGCTGGAAAAGCAGGTGCGCCAGCGCGACGCGTTTTTCGCCGCCAACGAAGCCTTCCACATGGCCGTGCTGCAGATCGCCGGCAACCGCTGGGCGACGCAGACGGTGACCGACCTGCGCAAGGTGATGAAGCTCAACCGCCACCACTCGCTGTTCAAGCAGGGGCGGCTGGCCGACTCGCTGGCCGAGCACCGGGCGTTGATGGCCGCCATCGCGGCGCGCGATGCGGCCAAGGCGACGCAGCTGATGCGGGCGCATTTCGAGAGCGGGCTCGAAGCTGCGGCCTGAAGCTTCAGCTTCGGGTCAGACCCGCCGTCCACACTTCTCTTTCTTCCGACAAGGACCTCACGATGAAGATCCACGAATACCAGGCCAAGGAACTGCTGAAAGCGCATGGTGTGCCGGTGCCACGCGGTTATGCGGCGTTCACGGTGCTGGAAGCGCAGGAAGCGGCGGCCAAGCTCGGCGGCGCGGTCTGGGTGGTCAAAGCGCAAATCCACGCCGGCGGCCGCGGCAAAGGCGGCGGCGTCAAGCTCGCCCGCACACCGGCCGAGGTGACGCAGCTGGCCACCCAGATCCTGGGCATGCAGCTCAAGACCCACCAGACCGGCCCCGAAGGCCAGAAAGTGCGCCGCCTGTACATCGAAGAAGGTGCAGACATCCAGAAGGAGTACTACGTGTCGCTCGTCACCGACCGCGCCACGCAGAAAGTCGCCTTCATCGCCTCGTCCGAAGGCGGCATGGACATCGAAGAAGTCGCGCACTCGACCCCCGAGAAGATCGTCACCGAGGTCATCGACCCGCTGACCGGCCTGGGCGACACACAAGCCCGGAAGATCGCCGACGCCATCGGCCTGCCCGCCAACAGCACCACGCAGGCCATCGAGCTCTTCAAGAAGCTCTACACCTGCTACATGGACACCGACGCCAGCCTGGTGGAGATCAACCCGCTGAACCGCGACGCCAAAGGCAACCTCATCGCCCTGGACGCCAAGTTCAACTTCGACGCCAACGCCCTGTTCCGCCACCCCGAGATCGTCGCGTACAGAGATCTCGACGAAGAAGACCCGGCGGAAGTGGAAGCCAGCAAGTTCGACCTCGCCTACATCAGCCTGGACGGCAACATCGGCTGCCTGGTGAACGGCGCCGGCCTGGCGATGGCCACGATGGACACCATCAAACTCTTCGGCGGCGAACCGGCGAACTTCCTCGATGTCGGCGGCGGCGCCACGGCCGAGAAAGTGACCGAAGCCTTCAAGATCATGCTCAAGAACAAGAGCGTCAAAGGCATCCTGGTCAACATCTTCGGCGGCATCATGAAGTGCGACACCATCGCCGAAGGCGTGATCGCCGCGTGCAAGGCGGTGAACCTGAGTGTTCCGCTGGTCGTGCGCATGAAGGGCACCAACGAAGACCTGGGCAAGAAGATGTTGGCCGAATCGGGCCTGCCCATCATCGCCGCCGACACCATGGCCGAAGCCGCCACGGCGATCGTCGCCGCAGTCAAATAAGGGACTGAACATGAGCATCCTGATCAACAAGGACACCAAGGTCATCACCCAGGGCATCACCGGGAAGACAGGCCAGTTCCACACCCGGGGCTGCCAGGCCTATGCCAACGGCAAGGCGGCGTTTGTTGCCGGCGTGAACCCGAAGAAAGCCGGCGAGAGCTTCGAAGGCATTCCGATCTACGCCGGCGTCAAGGAAGCCGCCACGGCAACCGGCGCGACGGTCAGCGTGATCTACGTGCCGCCGGCCGGCGCGGCAGCAGC
>Ga0307515_10006066_pt1 | contig 24295 bp, 8 predicted proteins | sample 17_EM_MG_FD_194513 | JGI IMG/M metagenome (GOLD analysis project Ga0307515, IMG submission 194513) | Populus trichocarpa ectomycorrhiza microbial communities from riparian zone in the Pacific Northwest, United States - 17_EM | ecosystem: Host-associated > Plants > Roots > Unclassified | place... | reverse complement strand
AGACACCGATGTTGCTCGATCCACGCAAGACTCGGTCGACCAGATACTTGCGTCGATGAAGTGGCTAGGCCTCGACTACGACGAGGGCCCGATCTATCAGATGCAGCGCCTCGACCGCTATCGCGCAGTGATCGACCAGCTGATCGCAGAAGACAAGGCCTACCGCTGCTACAGCACCCCCGAAGAGCTCGAAGCCATGCGTGAAGCACAGCGCGCTCGCGGTGAGAAGACGCATTACGACGGACGCTGGCGGCCTGAGCCCGGCAAGGCGCTCCCTGCGATCCCCGAAGGCGTGCAGCCAGTGGTTCGCTTCCGCAACCCGCAGGACGGCGTGGTGACCTGGGACGATCTGGTGAAAGGCCCCATCAGCATCGCAAATCGCGAGATCGACGACCTGATCATCGTGCGGCAGGACGGCATCCCAACCTACAACTTCTGCGTGGTCGTCGACGATTGGGACATGCAGATCAGCCATGTGTTCCGTGGCGACGAGCACGTCAACAACACACCATGGCAAATCAACATCTTTCACGCACTCGGTGCACCGCTGCCGAAGTTCGGCCACGTGCCGGTAATCCTGGGTGACGACGGGCAGAAGCTTTCCAAGCGCCGCGGCGCTGTCAGCGTGACGGCTTATGAAGAGTCGGGCTTCCTGCCGGAAGCGATGCTCAACTACCTCGCTCGCCTGGGGTGGAGCCACGGTGATGAAGAGTTGTTCACCCGCGCGCAACTCGTCGAGTGGTTCGATGGCAGCCATCTCTCCAAGAGCCCCGCACAATGGGACGCCGCCAAGCTGGCGTGGGTCAATGCGCACTACCTGAAAGCCTTGCCGGACGATCGGCTCGCCGAGCTGGTGTCAGCGCAGCTGGCAAAGCGTGGCATTGCGTCGGCAAGCATTCCTGCTGTGAGCCGTGTGGTCGGACTGTTCAAGGACCGTTGCACGACCACGGTCGATGTCGCCGACTGGGTTCAGATGTACTTCACTGATGTGGCGCCAACCGAAGCAGATCTCGCCGCTCATGTCACCGATCCAGTGAAACCGGCCTTGCCGACCCTGGCCGACAAGTTGTCGATCGTCGAATGGAACAAGGCCGCGATCGCTGCTGCCATCAAGGAAACGCTGGCTGCACACGCACTCAAGATGCCGCAACTAGCCCACGCCGTGCGCGTGCTGGTGTGCGGTCGCGCCCAAACACCATCGATAGATGCAGTGCTTGAACTGTTCTCTCGTGAGATCGTGATTGCGCGTTTGCGAAGTGCTTGAAAATCTGTCTATAATCGCAGTCTCGCTTGAACAGCGCGTCCAATCCGAGACAGTCAAAAACGGAGGGGGTATAGCTCAGCTGGGAGAGCGCTTGCATGGCATGCAAGAGGTCAGCGGTTCGATCCCGCTTACCTCCACCAAGAACCTAACGGTTCGAGGCGGCGCGCAGTTCAAGGAAGAAGGATTGAGTCCCCTTCGTCTAGAGGCCTAGGACACCACCCTTTCACGGTGGCTACAGGGGTTCGAATCCCCTAGGGGACGCCAAGTTTGATGGCGCTTGCGCAGAGATGCGGAAGCCATCATGGAGTGGTAGTTCAGTTGGTTAGAATACCGGCCTGTCACGCCGGGGGTCGCGGGTTCGAGCCCCGTCCACTCCGCCAATAAAATCAACGGGTTAGCGCGAAAGTGCTAACCCGTTTTTCTTTGGCATATTCCAAAGTTTGGAATATAGAAGCGGATGCTTCTGGCCCAGCTCGCGGTATTGCGATTGACCCTCAGCACCCCATCACGCAGCCTCAAGAGAGATGCGAGCGGAGAGCAGTCGTGAGCGCCGAGGGTACGCGGAGTTGACGGCGCTGCTCTTGGGAGATTTGCGATTAGCTGGAGGAGACTGCCCTTGCGCCTACATGCGCGCCGTGCTCGAGCGGCTGCCTACGCGGCCAGCAGCCGCATCGCCTATCTCTTGCCGGATCGCTGGTAGCCGACCATGTCGGCCTAAGCACTGCATCCGTCGTCAAGATCGGTTCGCCGACGCTTGCGGCTCAAGCGGCATTTTTGCCGCACTACAACTGCCCAACGCTCGCGGGGCCCAATGGGCGTGTATCGCCATTTTCCACGACTTCAGCTAAACGGCTAACGAGCACGTGATCTATGCTGTTGTTGGATCGGCAAGCAGCTATCGAACGGGCTTGGCATGTCTAAGCCGGCGCCTGTCGTAGGTCTGCTGGATCATCTTTTCGTTGGTGTGCAACGATGCGTCCATGACGTCGACGTCACCCTGAGTGAGTTTGTCCGTGATGGCCTTCGGTCGGCAATCTTGCAGGCTGAACGGTGTGAAGCTAACCCCTTCATTGGTGGCCTCCCCTACGCACTCTCGCATTAGCTTTGCCAAGGTGGGCTTCCACCCTCCTTTGGTGTATGGAGTTCCATTCAGGTTTCCGAAGACAAACCAATTCCCGGCATTCTTGTTGCGTTTAACGCCAAGCGCTTCGTCGATGGTCGCGCGCAGTTCAGGGCTCCACTCGATAAGGGCTTCAAGCTTCGCATCTGCCGACTTCCGCTTTGCTGCTTGCCAAAGAATTCCCAGGTCTGTGATTTGGCTGATGGTCAATTGCCGCACCTCTACTGAGCGACGAACGCAGAGCCAGGCCGTCTTGAGAGCCAAACCGACGATCAGCTGTGGGCCGCCCATTCGCTTGCCTACTTTGACGGCCAGATCGAGCTCGGCCTGAGTCACCAAACGATCATGACGCTTCGTCTTGAGGCGCTCAACCTGTTCGAATGGATTGACCTCGATCATGCCCAGCCGCACCGCGAACTCCAGGCAGGTACGGGCAAGCGAGATCTCCTTGTTGCCTTTCGCGCGCCTTGGGCGCGGTCGGCCTGTGTCGTCAACAGCGATGGAGCATGCGTCCAGATACTCGTATGCGTCCCGCTTGCACAGGGAGGCGACTGACATGTGACCGAACGCCCTTTTTAGATTCACGATCTCACGCTTGTTCTCTGCAAGCGTTGTGGTTGCCCGACGCTCCTCGGATCCTTGTGGGAGCTGCTCCTGTCTGGCAATCCACGTATCTAGCAACGCAGCGAAGGAGTCCTCGCTTGGTCTGCCGTCTTCGATTTGAGCGACCCGCGTCATGGCTTCTCTGCGCAATGCAGACACGTCCGCCTTGTTTGAAACTGAGCAGGAGAGTCGGAAGGTCCACCTGCCGTCGGAGCCCTTGTGGCCGATTGAGTAGATTCGTGCACCTCTGCGTTCATACAGGCGGAAGGGTAGCCCGTCTGCCTTTAGGCGGCGGCGGCTCATCGCGGGCCGCCTGTCATGAATGAGAGTCGCGGGCCGACGCGTCCGTTGGAGGCCTGATGCTGGCCCGACATACGCGCTTCAAAGTAGCTGCGAGCCACTTTCGGCACATCGCCTCGTCGAGCCGGTGCTTCAAAGACCCACCCGCGCTTGATCAACCATTCCTGGATTCGGGTGGACTGGCGTAGCCCGGTCAATTCGGTCAGCTCCGCGCGCGTCAAGGTCAGATGCATGACGTGCGCTCCACCAACGCAACCAAGCAGCGCAATCGGTTCGAAAAGTCTGCCCGTGGAAAGGCAAGTAGCTGAGGGCCGGTTGAGAGGTAGCACTCGTAATGGAGTAGCACATCGGCCGCTGGGCGACAAGGCTGCGACGCGAGCCTGCGAGATGGGTGCGCGTTGGCGCAGGCCTGCGAATCACGGTGGCCGGCACGGGCCGTGATCGGGTATCACTATGACGTCCAGATGCCTGCGCCCGCCGGGCGTACCGATTCGTCCGCCGGGATGGACCGAACCGCGGAAGGAGGACGAGCCGCCGCCGCCGGAAGATCCACCCAACCCCTTCGATGACCCCAAGGTCCGGGCATGCTTCGTCATGGGCCGGCGCCGTCAACGCGGCGCACTACCAGCAGATGCTCCCGCCGAACGGTGCCGACGACTGAAGGCGCCCATGTCGCTGCGTGGCTCACAGCTCGCGCCATGGCGGGCGATCCGCTGGCCGTCACAGACGCAGCGGCCGGTGCTGTGAGGGGGCACGTCCGCCAACCGCGTCGACGTCGAGTGGGGTGGGCATTGCAAGGTGTAGGCGAGGCCCGCATCGATGGCACACACGAACTCGCCGTGATCGTCCGGCGCACCCACGTCCTGGTGTTTCCCGGGTGCGGCGAGCGATGCCAGGTACGCCGCGCAGGCGGCGCTGGCGCTCGGGTACTCCTTGCCGCTGACGGTGAAGGCGAAGTGGCCGTGGACGATCTGGAGGTTCCGCGGCTCTGCTGCAGTGCTGCAAGCCATGACGCCGGACCACAAGCCCATGGCGCCTGCGAGCATGCGAACGAAGGGTGAGATGTGCACGGTGCGCCTTCATGAGTTGACGCCTGCGAACGCGAGGCAGCTCACGAGGAATACGAACTGCAAGCTCGTATCCGGACATCTCTGAACCGTCACCGCTAGGCCCACCCATCAACGGAGTCATTGCTTGTCATACGCAAAGTTAGGGATTGCCGCCCACTGAAAATGCGCAGACTGTGCGCCAACTTAGGCAACAGGGGCGCGCACATGAGCGATGCCGTCGACACCGAATTCGCTCGATTCGTCGAGTCGGAACGGCGTGCCCAGCGGCTGCCCCGTGCGGTGCGGCCCATGGCCGAGGGCGATGTCTTCGAGCCCGTGCGCATCACGCCCAAGCAGGGCGCCGAGCTGATGCGCGTGGCGGCCCGCCGTGCCGCCGGCTTCTTCCGCCCGACGAAGCGCACCGAGGTCGTGTGGGTCGAAGGCGAGAGCGAACTCGCCGTGGGCATCGCAGGCGTCGACGTCAAGATCGAAGACGGGCTGATCCGCGTGCGCATCCCGGTGCGCTGCGACCAGACCGGCCCCACGACGGTCGAGGCCCTGTTCGCCACCGGCTCACCCACGGCCCCCGCCGGCCTGTACGCCGCCACGCCGCGCCGGCCGAACGGCCCGCCGGTGGTGATCGACGCCTGGGGCGATGCCCTGGTCGCGTTCGCCTGGCAGTGCGTGCTGGGGCTCGTCACCGGCATCGCCGCGGCCATCGGCAAAGACGCACGCGGCAACCTGCTGGTGCCGGTGGAGCTCTCGGTCAGCGCGCGCGGCATCGAGATCCTGCCGATGGCCCGGCACCGTTTCGCGGGCTCCAGCTCGCTCAAGGCATGAACCTCGACCTCGGCATCCTTGGCAACCTCGCCAAGGCGCTGGGGATCCTCGACGCGAGCGGCAACCCGAACCAGGGCTGGTTCGCCAACCCCGAGAGCTCGCTCCAGAAGATGCTCGCGTCGCAGGTGCAGCGCGAGGCGCTGATCGCGTTCGTCGACGAGGCGCTCGGCGGTGCCGAGCGCAGCACCTCGGGCGGCGTGACGTGGCTGCCAATCGTGTCCATCGACGACCCGGCGCTGTCGATCGCGCTGACGATCGACGAGAACCCGAGCGATGGCCTGCACGTCGGCATCGGCCTGAGCTTCGCCACCACCGCCCCGACCTCGCTGACCACGCTCGCGGTGCCGCTGTTCCGGATCCACAAGGAAGGCGGGCCGAGCGTGTCGCAGCCCCTGCTGCTCGGCTCGGCCGGCGGGCGCATCCGCATCGGCACGTCGGTCACGATCGACGGCGCACCGCCGCAGCCCGGCCAGGCGCGGCTGGGCGGCATCGGCCTCCAGGTCGACCTGCCGACCGCGCCCGGCGACCCGAAGCCACCGGTGTTCGGCGTCTCGCTGGCCGGCCTGCAATTGCCAGGCGCCACCGAGCCGCGCGACATCCGCGTGAGCGCCGACGGCGCCGAGCAGCTCGACGACGCGCTGCTCGACCTGGTGCTCTCGCTCGTCAAGGCGCAGGCCGACGCCGCGCTCGCGCCGCCCGTGCTGCGTGCAGTGGCCGGCCTGCTCGGCCTGCGCGCCAACGACGACGTGCCCGACTTCCCCATCACCACCTTGCCCACGCGCGGCGTGCTGGCGATCGCCGACTGGGTGCGCTTCATCCTCACCGACACCGATGCGCGCACCGACTGGCTCGGCCATCTGGCGACCCTCGTCGGCGGCACGCCCATCGCCGACGGCGTGAGCTTCGACCTCGGCGCCGCGGTGCTCACGCTCGCGCTGCGCACCGACACCGGCCCGAGCGGCAACGCGCGGCTCACGCCCAGCGTCGCGATCGAGCTCGGCAACGACGACGCGCGCATCGAAGCGCGCGCCGACGTGTTCCGCATCGACCTCGTCACAGGCGTTGCCTTCGCGCTGCCGAGCTTCGGTGTCTGGGCCGCAGCGGGCCGCGCAGGCCACCGCATCCTCGACATCACCGCACCGACCGTCGCCCGCGCCGACACCTTGCGCATCGGCTTCGGCATCGATGCGCAACGCCGGCTCGGCTTCGTGCTCGCGGCCGACACGGTGCGCCTCGGCACGCGCGACTACCCCACGCTCGACCTCACCTCGCCCGACGCGGTGATGGACGCCGCGGGCAACGCCGTCGAAGACGTCGCCGACGAACTGCTAGCCGGGCTCGGCAGTGCGCTCGGCCTGGCGCGCCAGCTGCTCGGCCTCACGCCGCCGGCCGGTGTCCCTGCGGTGACGCTGGCGGCGCTGATGGCCGACCCGGTGGCGGCGGTGGCCGGTTATTGGCAGCAGCTCATCGCCAACACCGCGGCCGCGACCACGGTGCTGTCGGCGCTGCGCCGCGCGATCACCGATGCGAGCGAAGCGGTGTCGGTGGTGTCCGGCCTCGGCACCGTCGAGCGCCCGTGGCACCTGCCAGTGATCGGCCCGCTGGCCTTCGAGGTCGTGGCCGACGGCCCCCTGCTGCACATCGGCCTGGCCGCCGCGACCGAGGTCGACGACCTCGGCCAGCGCTGCACCGTGCTCACGACGCGCATCGCCGCGCAGATCGCGCGCATCGACCTCGCCGCACGCAGCGCCGTGCTGCTCGGCAGCGTCGAGGCCTCGCTGACCGCGCGTGAACGGGGCGCCAACCCACCGCGTGCGCGGCTCGCATTGGGCGACGCGGCGGCCGTGGTGGCCGACCACGTCGGCCTACGCCTCGCATGGTCACCCGACGCGGGCCTCGCGGCCCACGTCAGCGCGCCCCACCTGCGCCTGGAACTCGACGCGATCGACCTGTCGATCGCGCTGCCGGTGATCGGCGTCGATGGCAGCGTCACGCTGCCCGCCGAGTCCTGGGACGGCGTGGAGGCGCTGATCGGCCACCTGGGCACGCTGATCGGCGGCGTGGTCGGTGATCTCGCGCGCGCGTTCGGCTGGGCCGAGTCCGTTCGCGAGGCGGGCGGCGTCGCCCGCAGCGGTGCCCGGCTGAGGCTCGCCGATCTCATCACCACGCCAGAGTCGGCCCTGCGCGACTGGCTGCCGCGGCTTGCGATGAGCGATCTGGGCGAGCGCGCGCTCGAACTGCTGGCCGACCTGTTCGGCGGCCTCGGCGCAGCGCGCGGCGTGATTGCCGGCAGCGGCCGGCCGCACGACCCGTATCGCTTCGCGCTGGCCGATGGCCTGCCGAACATCGCGGTGTGGTTCCCGCCGGACGGGCTGGAGCCGGTCGTCACCGCGGCGCACCAGGCGATCCGCAACTGGCGGCCGGGGATGCCGGGGCTGTCGACGGCCTCGCTCGCCGCGGCGCTGCGCAACGAAGCCGAGGTTGCCGAGGAGGTGCGCGCACTCGTGGAGGGCCGCGACCTCGATGCCGGCTTCACCGCGCTCGTGCAGCGCTGGGTCGGCGGCGACGGCCGCATCGTCGCGCCAGCGCAGGCACCGGCCGGCGTCACGATCCGGCGTGTCGACGTCGGTGCGTCGCAGCTGCTCGACGAGTTGAACCTCGAAGACCTGATCGGCCGCGCGCCGACAACGACGCTCCATGTCGCGCTTGGGGCATCGGCCTGGGCCGGCTTCGGCGAAGAGCGGCGCATCGACCTGAGCACCGCCGGCCTGGACGCCAGCATGTTCACCGCGCCCACCGCCGACACCGGCGACTGGTACATCGCGCTCGGCACGCGCGCCGACTGCCGCACCGGCACCAGCAGTGGCGACGGCACGGCGGAGCAGTCCGCGCGGCTGGAGCGGGTGCTCGATGCCTTCGCCGCGGTGGCCGGTGGGGTGGTGGTGGTTGCGGTGGGTGGTGCAGGCCATGCGGCGCGGCGTGCCGCCGACGCGAAGGCGGTGGTCACCGAGCTGGTGCTGCTCGGCACGCCGCTCGCACCGATCTCGCTCACCGCCGTCAGCGTGCAGCCCACCGCCGACATGCTGCGCCTGCTCGACCGCCTGCTGCCCACCGACGGGATCGACGAAGACGACGCCGACCTCGCGCTCGGCCGTTCGATGGTCGGCGCCTTGATGGAGCTCGCGCCCCTCGCCGACCCGGCTGCCGACCTGCGCCCGCCGACCGACCCGCTGCCCGCACCACGTGCCGGCCTCGCGGTGCACGCCCTGTTCGGCGACGTGCCGGCCGAGCGCATCGCGAGCGCGCTCACCGCCATCGTCGCCGCAGGCCTTGCCGGCCGTGCGCGCGATCGTTCGAGCGTCGGCATCGCGGCGCCCACCGGCGTGTTCGCCGGCCTGCGCTGGGCCCTGCCGGAAGACACCAGCGGCACGCTGCGCATCCGTGCGAGCGCGCAGCTCGGCCTGTTCGGCTTCGACCTCGAAGACGGCGTCGACCGCACGCAGGAGCTGCGCGTCGACCTGCGCATCGGAGACGCGATCGGCTGGCTCGCCGCCACGCCCGAGCTCGAACTGCGCGCGATCTCCGCCGAGTTCACGATGCCGCTCGACGGCTCGTCGCCGGGTGAGGCGCGCGTCGTGCTGCACGAGGCGCGGGTGTTCGGCCAGTCGTGGGAGGCGCTGGTCGTCGGCCTCGGCGAAGACGACGTGCCCGTGCTGCCAGAAGCGCGCGTGCTGCTGTCGGCCGCCGTGCAGCGGCTCACCGCCGACCTCGGCAGCGCTCGCTCGCTGGCGCTCTCGAACCTGTTCACGGCGCTCGGGCTCATCGGAATCAATGGTGGCGTCGTCGGCGATGCCGTCGACCAGTTCGTGCACGACCCCGCCGGCTTCGTTCGCCAACGCCTGGTCGCGGCCAGCACCGCCGTCCAGGGGGCGATCACCTCGATGCTCGGCCCCCTCGGCGCCAGCATCGATCTCGCTGCGCGCAGCGTGCAGGTGCAAGGCGGCGGCAGCGCGCTCGGCCGCTTCGGCTGGCAGGCCGACGTCACCGCGTCGCTGACCGGCCTGGCAGGCGCGCTGCGCTTCGGCCCGGATGCAGCACTGCCCACGACCGGCTCCCTGCAGGTCCAGGTCGCGCTGGCGCCGTTCGCGGTCACGCTGCAGTGGCAGCAGAGCGCGACGAACCAGGTCGTCGTGCCACTGTGGCCACAGCCGGACGGCCAGGCGCTCGCCCGCGTGCTCGCCCAGGCCGCGCCCAGCCTGGCGGCGCACGTCACGCTGGAGCTGATGCGCCGGGCCGACGCGGAAGCCCGCCCGCTGATCGATGCGGTGCTCGACGCGCTCGGCATGTTGAACGGCGCCGCGAGCGACGCCGAACGCGCATTGCGCCCGCTCGCCGGCCTGCTGGCCGACCCGGCCGCGTGGCTGCGCAGCGCCGGCTCGCTGGCGTCCAGCCCGCTCAAGATCCAGGCGCTGTTCGATGCGCTGCGCCCGCTGATGAAGTTGCAAGGCGTCGCGGGCTCGCCCTTGCCCATCGCCACCGGCGTGAGCCTGTCGGTGGCGGCAGACGGCGCCGGCGCACGTCTTGCGCTGAGCGTCGATCCCTCCGAGTGGACACCGGCCGCCGGTGTGCGGCTTGCGGGCGGCATCGGCGCGAGCCTGGCCATCGCGCCCACCGGCGCGCCGCGTGTCGCCCTGGAAACCCACCTCGGGCTCGACAGCACGACGCCCGGCCGCCAGGCGGTCTACGCGCGCATCGGCAACACCGGGCTCGAACTCTTCCTGCGGCCCGCCAGCGGCGCCGACGTCCCGCTGGTCCCGTTCTCCGGCCTGGGCGCGCTGTCGGCCGTGGCCGAAGCGGCGCTGCCCTTCCTGCTCGACCAGCTCGCCGGGCTAGCCGGCACGCCGGGCGAGCTGGTCGGCAAGGTGGGCGACGCGCTGGGTCTGCGCACCGGCATCGACCCCAACAGGAAGTTCAGCGCCGACGCCTTGCGGCTGTGGGCCGCCAATCCGGTGGGCGCGCTCACCGCGGCCATCCCGTCGATCACCGCGACCGGCCTGAACCTGGTCGCGCCGCTGCTCGACGACTTCCTGCCCAACGGCGTCAGCGCGAGCGGCACCAGCAACGAGCTGACGGTGGAAGTGACCAACGCCTTCACGCTGCAATGGCAGCCGGGCGCGAGCCGCGTGCGGCTCACGGTGCCCGGCGTTGCGGTGCCCGGCATCGAGCGGCTCGGCGGCACGCTCGCGATCAGCGCCGCGGGGCTGGACGAGCTGAGCCTCGCGCTCGGCCCGGCGAGCATCGAGGCCGGTGGCGTGCTGCTGCAGCCCTTCGTGAGCATCAGCGCGGGCCTGGCGCCGGTGGGCGGCAGGCGCGTGATGGTCGGGCTTTCGGCCGACGCCACCCACCACTTCGCTGCCCGCTGGACGCTCGACACCGCCAGCCTCGACCTCGTGGCCAGCGACGGAGCACTCGCCACGGCGATCGCCACCACCAACCCGGCCGCGGTCGCGCTGCGCGTCGTCGAGATCGTGGCCGACGTCGTCGCCGCCGTCGCGATGGCGCAGCAGGCGGTCAAGGACCTGCTCGACGTGACCGTCGGTGCCCAGGACGTGCGCTTCCTGCTCGCCGGCGTGCTGCTCGATGCGGCCAACCCGACACGGCTGATCGACCAGCCCTTCGATGCGAACCTGCTGTTGCCGCGCATCCATCGCCTCTTCACCAACATCGCCGGCGCCGGCATCACCATCCCGATCGGCCCGCTGGAGATCGCCTTCACCACCCTCGACGGCAGCATCGGCCTGCAGCTCGGCGTGACCGACCGCTTCGCGCTGGTCGAGGGCGACGTGTCGCTCTGGCTGGAGAACGACGACCGCTGGATCGACCCGAACCCGTCCGGAGACGGCGGCCTGTTCGTCGGTTTCCTGCCGACCACGTTGCCGCTCGCGTTCACTCCGAGCCTGGTGGTCAACGGCCTCGGGCTGCGCGTGGGCAAGTCGTCCGGCCCGCTGCTCGATGCCGGCATCACGATCGAATCGATCGCGCTCTACGTCTTCGCGGCGATCGACTCCGGCGGCGCCTGGAGCGGCGGCGTACAGCTGAAGTTCTCGAACCTGGCGGTGTCCGCGTCGGGTGCCGGCGGCGAGAACGGCATCGCCAAGGGCATCATGCGAGACACCGGGCCGACACCGCCCAAGCCCGCGTTCTCGCCCGCGCTCGCGATCCAGTCGCACCACGGCGGCGCGGTGCAGGTCTCGCTCACGGCGGGCGACGGCACCGGGCCGTGGTGGATCGCGATCCAGCGCGGGTTCGGCCCGCTCTACCTGGAGCAGATCGGCTTCGGCACCACGATGCCGCAGGGGCGGCTGGAGCGCATCTCGCTGCTGATGGACGGCTCGGTGTCGATGTTCGGCCTCACCTGCGCGGTCGACGACCTGCAGCTCACCTACATCGTCGGCAACAACGACTTCTTCAACCCCGCGAGCTGGGCGATCGACCTGGCCGGCCTGGCGGTCTCGGCCAACATGGCCGGCGTGTCGATCGCCGGCGGCCTGCTCAAGCAGGCCACGCCGCAGGGCACCGAGTACCTCGGCATGCTGCTCGGGCGCTTCGCGGTCTATGGCCTCACCGTCTTCGGCGGCTACGGCGAAGGCAAGACCGACCAGAACGAGAAGTTCGTCGCCTTCTTCGCCATCGGCGCGATCAACGGCCCGATCGGTGGGCCGCCCGCCTTCTTCCTGACCGGCATCGGCGGCGGCTTCGGCATCAACCGCATGCTGAAGGTGCCCACCGACCTCTCGAACTTCGGCAACTACCCGCTGATCCAGGCGCTCGACATCGCCGCCAAGCCGAGCGATCCCATGACGCAGCTGCGCGAGCTCGGCCAGTACTACCCGATGCGCAAGGGCACGTTCTGGTTCGCGGCCGGCATCTCGTTCAACAGCTTCGCGCTGGTCGACGGCATCGCGGTGGTCGCGGTGCAGATCGGCGACGGGCTGGACATCAACATCCTCGGCCTTGCGCGCATGGCGCTGCCACGCCCGCAGGCGGCCATCGTCTCGATCGAGCTCGCCCTGCTGGTGCGCTTTTCCAGCAGCGAGGGCGTGCTCTGGGTGCAAGGCCAGCTCACCGACAACTCCTGGCTGCTCTACCCCGACGTCAAGCTCACCGGCGGCTTCGCGTTCGTGATCTGGTTCAAGGGCGAGAAGGCCGGCGAATTCGTGCTGACGCTGGGCGGCTTCCACCCCGACTTCCGGCGCGACGGCTACCCGGTGGTGCCACGGCTGGGCCTGCGCTGGAGCATCGGCAGCACGATCGTCATCAAGGCCGGCAGCTATTTCGCGCTGACCTCCGAGGCCCTGATGGCCGGCGGCGACTTCGAGGCCTCGGCGAGCTTCGGCGCGGCCTGGGCGGAGGTGAAGTTCGGCGCGCACGGCATCGTGTTCTTCGACCCGTTCTCGTACGACGTGATGGCGTACGCGCGCATCGCGGCCGGCGTGACGATCGACACCTGGCTGTTCGGCGAGATCACCATCTCCATCCACATCGGCGCGCGCATCCGCGTGATGGGCCCCGAGTTCCGCGGCAGCGTCACCTTCGAAGTCGGCCCGATCGGGCTGACCTTCGAGTTCGGCGGCTCGGGCCAGGAGCAGAAGCAGCCGATCGCGGCCGACGCATTCATCGCCAAGTACCTCGAGGCGGCCGACAACGGCAATGCGCGCCCGCACGCGGTGATGACGAACACCGGCGCCTTGCCGGCCAAGGGCGAGCAGTCGACGCCCGACGGCTCGTCGCAGCGGCCGTTCGTCGTCGTGGTCGAGTTCTCGGTCACGTTCACGAGCACGGTGCCGGCGTCGCGCGTCAACCGCACGCTGGCGCCGGCGGTGATCACCAGCACCTCGCACGCCCCCAGCCGTGCACTGGGCGTCGCGCCGATGGACACCACGAGCGTGACGCCGACGATCACGCTCACCTGGCGGCGCGAAGGTGTCGACCGGCCCTATCCCTTCATCGACACGGTGCGCCCCTTCGGCCACTTCCCGGCCGGCATCTGGGGTCAGCCGCAGGATGCGAATGCGCCCAAGATGCCCAAGGGCGAGATGATCGAGGCGCTCAACGAGCTCGACCTCGTCTGCAAGGCGACGCCGTCCGGGGGTGGCCCCGAGATCCCGTACCACCAGGTCGAGATCGGGCCGCGCCGGCCCTTGCCCTTCACGCGCCGGGCGACCGAGATCGCCAACCAGCGCAACTCGGCGAAGTCGGTGAGCCAACTGGTCACCGCGCCCATCACGCGCGACGCTGCGTTCTCGGCGGCGGCGCGTTTCCTGGCTGAGCGCGCGTCACCCACGGCGCTGGCCGCGCTGCGCGGCGAGCGGCAAAGCCCGCCGCGGCTGGGCACGCTGACCGAAGGGCTGGAGGTCGCGGTGGCGACGACGGTGCCCGAGGTGGCGCCGCCCATGCCGGCCAAGGTCTACGACCATTTTGTCGATGCACCGCGTGCGGTGGGGCTGCTGTCGGGTGCGACGGTGGGAATCAGCGTCGCGAACAAGGCACGCACCACGGTCGAAGGCAGCCAGCGCGCGTGGCGCACCGCGCCGCCCACGCTTGCGGCCGTCGAGGCGCAACGCAGCCGCTCGATCGCGGCGCGCCTCGTGGTCACCGACACGCCGGCGGTGTCGACCACGGCCAACGGGCGCGGCGCGACCCGCAGCGCAGGGACGCTCATCGCCGCGACACAACTCCCGCCCACGGCCGTGGCGCACGGCGCGACCGCGATGGTCGCGCGCCGCGGGGCGCCGCTCACGGCCGCGCTCGGCGACTTCGGCAGCGCGATGCTGGCGGCAGGCGGCCGCGCCGCAGCGGGCGGTGCGAGCCTCGCGACCGGCCAGACGGTGGTGCTCGAGCTGCCCAATGCGCGCCGCGATGCCGGCGAGGGCGATCGGCCGAAGCTCGTGGTCAGTGGTGCCGCGGCGCGCATCGTGCTGCTGTCGCACGGCGGGCGCTGGCTCGCCGACGAGCGCGTAGAGCAGCGCGAGATCGAGATCCCGAGCGGCACCGAGCGCATCGTGGCGATCGGGCAGGGCAGCGGCGTGCCGTCGCAGCTGGGCCTCGCCGGATGGCATGCCGGCATGCAGCTGCCCTATGCGGGCCGCTCGACCGCGGTCGGCCCGGGCTGCGTCGTGCACACCGTCGGCGAGCGCCTGGGGGCGCACGACCAACGGCTCGATGCCGGCTGGGTCAGCGGCGCCGAGCTCGCGCGTGGCACCAGCACCGTCACGACCACCTTCACCGGCGTGCCCCGCACCGTGGTGATCGTGCTCGACGACCCGGCCGCCGCGGGCGACCCGGTGGCGGCGCGGCAACTGCTGCTCGGCCTGGACGGCGCGACGCGGCTGCACGAGGCCGACGGCAGCGACCGTGCCCCGGTGCTGCTCGCAAGCGACAACCGCAGCGTGCTCGCGTACGACGTGGTCGCCGATGGCGACCGGCCGCTGGTGGTGACGATCGCCACGCAGGCGGGCTGGTCGCTGGTCGGCGTGATGGCCTCCGGCAGCGTCGACGCGACGGGCGCCGTCGCGCTCATCGCCTCCCGCGGCCTCGACGCCGCGATGCTGCCGTTCGCGAGCGCCGACCCGGCACAACCCGGCGCGAACAGCGTGCTGCAGTGGGAGGCGCCCACACGCACCCGCGAAGAGCGCACGCTGGCCCGCGCCCAGGCGCAAGGCGGCGCACGGCTCGCCACGTTGATGTTGCAGCGGATGGCGAAGCCCGCGAAGAAGCCGGCCCCCAAGACAAAAGGACGACGCTGATGCCAAACACCGGCCACTTCATCCTGCACTCCAACGTGATGCCGCCGATCACCGCCGGCCCGTATGAGCTGCGCACCGATCAAAGCGGTCTGCCGTTCACGGTCGAGACCGAGGTCACGCACATCCGCGTCGCGGCGCCGCGCTACACGATGCCGACCGAGCAGATCCTGTCGAGCTTTCCGCCGGCCAATGCCGAAGGCGCGTTCGGCGACCGCCTGCCGCAGATCGTGCTCAAGCGCCGCACCTTGCCGTGGGAGCGCAACCCGGCCGGCTCTGCGAACCCGTCGCCGGTGCCCTGGCTCGCGCTGGTGGTTGTGGCCGAAGGCGAAGCCGAACTTTCCACCGCTACGCCGGTGGCCGAGTGCTTCACCGCCGGCACGCTCGCGAAGATCGCCGACCCGACCGACCGCGATGTCGAGCAGGGCCTCTACCTCGCGGTCACCGAGACCGTGGTGAAAAAGCTCTTCCCCACCGCGGAAGACCTGCCGCTGCTCACCCACGTGCGCGAGGTCGACGTCAATGACACCGAGCTCGCCAACGGCGACGACGACGGCTGGCTCGCCGTGGTGCTCGCGAACCGCCTGCCGGTGTTCGACACCGCCGCCGCCAAGCCGGTGCGCTACATGGCCTGCCTGGTGAACCTCGAAGGCCAGCTCGACGCGCTGCCGCCACCGACACCGCCGGTGCCGAGCTTCGAATACGCGCTCGCGCAGGACTGGAGCGTGCTCGCGACCGTGAACGCGACCAGCGCGCCCGACCAGCTGGTGATGGGCGGCGTGTCGATGAGCCACGTGGTGCTGCCCGCGGCCGGGCTTGGCTCAACCCGTCCGCCGCACCTCGCGGCGCCCGCGCTCAAGACGACCTCGGCCGGCGCGAAGATCGGCAACGCGATCGATGGCGGCGCCTCGATGGCACAGCAGAGCGTCTCGAAGCAATGGGTGTCATCGCCCACCGCGAGCATCGCGGCCGCTGCGAAAGACCCAGACGCCAAGCGCAAGGTGCGCGACACGATGGCCGTGGGCTTCCGCTACCCGATCGAGCTGTATGCGATCGAGAAGGTGCTGCGCTTCCCGGTGCTCGCACACTGGTCGTTCACCACCAGCGGCAAGGAGAGCTTCGAGACGCTGATGCAGGACATCGACATCGGCCTGCTCGGCACCGTGCCCGAGCGCGCACCCAACGCACCTGCGTCCGAAGCCGGCCCGGAGGTCGTGCAGACCGGCCACATCGGGCTCGACCACCGCACACGCCGCGGCGACACCTCACGTGCCTGGTACCGCGGGCCCTGCGTGCCCTTCCCGACGCCGCGCGACTCGACCGCGAAGGACGAGCCGCTCGCGCTCGCCCACGCCGCCGACCAGCTGCGCCGCGTGATTCCCGACGGCCGCGAAGACCTCGCGCTCGCGGCCGCTTTCGAGATCGGCCGGCTGCTCGCGTTGTCGCAGCTGTCGGTCGTCTCGGCGCTGTTGCGCTTCCGTGGCGAGCAGTTCGGCGCGGGCCGCGTGCGCGAGATCCTCGCCGAACTGGTGCCCTTCGAGCTGCCCGTGCTGAAGCACCAACGCTTCGACATCGGACGCTTCGTCGCGATGCAGACGCTGGACGTGCTGTCGAAGAACACCGACCGCATGATCGGCCCGCAGCGCCCGGTGGCCGACCCGGGGCGGCCGCTGCGCGTCGACGGCGACCTCGATGCCCTCATCGCCGGCGGCCTCGGCTACGACCTCGCATCGCTGCGCAAGCGCGCCGATGCGGTCGGCATGGTGGCCGCACTCGAGCAGACCCAGGCGCCGGTGGCCCTCAAGCCGGGCCAGGCGCCCAACGAGAAGCTGGTGGTGCCGGCGCTGCGCGCCGCACTCGGCGCAGAGCTCGAGCGCACGCTGGGGGTGGCCGCACCGCCGCGCATCGTGGTCGGCCCGCTAGGCGTTGCGCGGGCGGCTCGCAAGCCGCAGCCCGACGCGCTGGACGCGCTGATCGCGCACGCACCGCCCGACGACGAGACGGAGGATCTGCCATGAAGGCCTACATCAGCGGCGAGGTCGCGATCCAGGCGGCGATGGCCGCATCGCTGAACTACGCCGACATCGTCACCGACCAGGACCCCGACGACGGCACCCACGTCGTGCCCGGCGAGGTGCGCCGCTTCCTCGCCCGCCTGCGCCTGCTGCACGGCGTGCCCTTCAGCTACCTCGTGCCGGATGCCGAACTGCTGCCGGTGGAGTCGATGCGCTTCTTCTACATCGACCGCGCGTGGACCGACGCGCTGGTGCAGGGCGCGCTGAGCGTGGGCACCATCACGAGCGCCGACCGCACGCAGCTCGAAGCCGTGTACCCGCACATCCGCGACGAGGTCGACGAGGCCGAACGGGCGATCCGCCGGCCGAAAGGCGAACCGCGGCTCGCCGCCGGCAGCGGCACGATCACCGGCTTCATCGTGCGTTCGCGCGCGATCTCGGGCTGGCCCAACCTGCATGTGCGGGCGTACGCGCGCGACGTGGTCGCCGACGACGCGCTCACCACCGCGGCCGAGTCGCACCCCGACCGCATGAAGGTGCTGCGCATGGAGCGCCTCGCCCCCGCCGTGCTGTTCGTGCTGTTCGACGGCGTGCCGGCGGTGGTGCACATCGAGGAGCCTCGCCAGGGCATCCAGTTCGGCGCGCGGCTCGACCCGGAAGACCCGCCCGCAAGCCGCCGCGCCAAGGTGCACGTGCGCGACTGCAACACCGGCGACAGCGTACCGCCGCTGGACGACCTCACCCTCGACAACTCGGTCGACGTGCCCTTCCGTGCCGGCGCGCCGGGCGTGATCGACCTCACCAACCTGCGCAAGCGGCTGGCCGCCAAGGCGCCGAACAGCGGCGGCACGCTGGAGCCCAACGAGTACGCGCTGCAGATGCTGCGCTTCCCCTATCGCCAGGTGTTCGGCGACCCGGACAACCAGCAGGGCCAGCAGTTCTACTCGCTCAACAGCTTCAAGGCCACGGTGGCGCTGTCGGACTGGAAGAAGACCGTGACCGCCAATCTCGCGAAGGTGATCAAGTGAGCACCGCCAGGCGTGCGGCGTTCGAGCCCGGCGTGGTGCGCGAGATCACGCGCGGCAAGCGATTTCTCGCCGCCGACCGCGCCGCGCTCGACCTCACCGAGATCGGCACCTGGGACGACCACCTCCTGCGCGAGCACCGGCTGCTGGTGCCCGTCGACGTGCAGGCGCTGTACGTGCCGCCGGGCAGCACCGAGGCGATGGTGCGGCTGCCCATGCTCGTGGCCGGGCCGAATGGCCAGACCGTCACCCAGGCCGAAGACGGCATGCCCGATCCTTTCGACGCGGGCACGCCGCGCGAACCCGGCGTGCACCTGCACTGGGCCATGCCCGATGCGCTGCTGCGGGGCAGCTTCCGCAGCGCCGACGACGGCAGCACGAACCGCCTCGCCTTGCCCGCGCTGCCCGACCGCTGGCTGGTGCTGCGCATCGTGCTGCCCAAGGGCGCGAGCGATGCGGCCGTCACCGGCTGGGTGCTCGAAGCCGATCGTGCGATCGCCGTGCCGCTCGCCCAGTGGAAGGAAGGCGGCACCGCCGCGGGCACGCCGGCGGGCGCCACGATCGAGCGCCAGCAGCTCACCGGCACGGTGGGCGGCGCGGTGAGCTGGTCGGGCGTGTACGACGCGGTGCTCAACCGCTTCGCCTTCCACGACCCGCTGAAGGACGTGGGCGACGCCGACGAAGACTGCGCCAGCTACCTGGTCACCGGCTGGTGGAGCGACCCCGCGCTCGATCCGCTCGACAAGGCGCGCAACAACGGCAGCCTGCACGAGATGCTCGACACGCTGCGCTGGCGGCTGCTCTACGAATGGGGCGACGCCGCCTGGAGCCGCGCGCAAGACAAGGCAAGGGCCGAGCTGCGCCAGGCGCTCGGGCTGGAGTCTGCCGACCGCGGCGCGACCCAACGCCCGGTCAAGAAGAACGGCGTGCGCGCGGCCACGGCGGCGAACGCCCTGCAGGCCTTCGTGCCGATCGACAAGACCGTGGTCGAGACACAGAAGCTCACCACCGCCTCGGTGTTCGCGAGCGACGCGGCGACGCGCTACGCCGCGCCCGCATGGCACCTGCGCTCGTCGCTGCTGCACGGTGCCATCTACGGTGTGCCGGTGCGGGGTGATGTGGGCGTCGATCGTCGCCCCTCCGCGCAGGGCATCCTCGTCGCGCTCGGCCTGCACGACGACGACCTGCTCGCCGGTCTCTCGTGCGCGCAAGCGACGCCCGACCAGCGCCGCGCCGCCGAGCGGTTGATCACCGCGTTCACTGCGCAGAAAGTGAATCGGCTGGGTTCGGCCGATGGCGCGGTCGAACTCGAAGAGCATGAACACGCGGCTGGGTTCGCCTCGTTGCCGTCGGGCTCGGCGGGCACCGACCGCTTCTTGCAACGTGTGCAGACCGGCGGCACCGGCGGCCTCGGCATCGGACGCACGCGTGGCGACCAGGTCGGCATCTCGGCGAAGACGAAGTCGGCGAAGGCCGGCAAGGTCGGCAACGCGCTCGGTGCCCAGGCGCCGGCCTCACGCACGCACCTCGCGTTCACCGGCAAGCCGGCACTCGTCAAGGCCACCGAGATGATGGTCAACGACCTGGCACGCTCGCGCGTCGGCGAGGTGCTCGCGCCCACCGATGCGCGTGTGGTCGACCGCCCCGCGCCGCGCTTCGCCTTCCCGACCGACCCGATGGTCGCGCTGCGTGGCGCCGGCCGCAGCCTGCGCCACGGCGGCGACGGGCGCGGCTCGGCCGACGGCAAGCTCACCTGCCGCTGGCCCACGCACGTGATCACCGAGGTCGAGGGCGTGATCGCGAAGGACCGCTTCATCCGCTCGCTCGGCAACGGCTCGGTGCCGGCCGAGGCGTTGACGCTGGCGCGCGAGGCCCTGCTGCACGACCCGTACCACGACGAGTGGATCGCGGCCGCCGTCGCACCGCCGGGCGTGGGGCGCAACACCTTGCTGACGCGCCTGAAGGCCGAATCGGTGCTGCGCTTCGGCCGCGACGGCACCTACGACGGCAGCACCGTCGCGCTCTCCGCCGCAGCTGCAGCGCTCGACACGCCGCGTGGCGCACGCGCCGCCGCCAGGCCTTACGCGCCTGGCCAGCGCGAGCAGCAGGCGATGGTGGCCGACGAGCTGCGCAAGTTCTCGCTCTACAAGGGCGCCGACCCGGACCTCGTCGGTGTCACCAGCTGGGCCCAGCCCTGGGTGCCGATGTGGCTCGAATGGGAGGCGCGTGTCGACGGGCTCGATCCGCCGACGCTCGCAGCGTGGCAGCTGCGCGAGGTCGACCTCGAAGCGAGCGTCACGGTGATCGACGGGGCTTCGCTCGTGCTGCGCGGGCGCTCGCAGCTCACCAGCGGTGCAGCGTCGACGCTGCGCGACGCGATCACCGACTGGCTCGCCGCCGAAGACGCGCTCGACGACGACGGCGCCGGCCAGGTCGACGAGGACGTCGAAGCCGCGTACCGCACGCTCGCGGCTTCGGTGAAGAACCTCGACGTGCTCACCGCCACGCTCGACGGCCTGCGCTCGCAGCTGCTCGGCCTGCCGGTCAGCGACGGCCTGCGCCGGCCTGCGGCGGCGCAGGGCGTGAGCCAGCCGGCACCCATCGCGGCGCCGCACACGGTGCTCGCTGGCGGCGTGACGCTCATGCGGGCACGCCTGCTCGACGCCTTCGGCCGCACGCTCGACGTGGCCGTGGGCGACACCATCACGCCCACCCGCGAAACGCTGGAGGGCCACCCCGGCCTGCTGCACCTGCGGCCGCGCCTGCTGCGCCCATCGCGCTGGCTGCTGCGGCTCGTGGACGCGGCGACGACTGTGGGGAGCGAGGGCACCGAGGCGAGGGTCGACCAGGTCGAGGCTTCGCTGCAGGTCAACCCGGTGGCCGGCTTCGTGATGCCCGACCACCTCGACGAAAGCCTGGAGGTGTTCGGCATCGACGGCGCGCCGATCGGCGAGCTGCTGCACGAGCCCGTGAGCGGCGGCGTGATGTGGGAGATCGCCGCCGGCCGCGAAGGCCCGGCGGATGCCGGCCCGCACCACGGCCTGCTGTCGGCGCAGAAGCCGCTGGCCGACCTGGCTGCCGCGCTGGTGGCGGCCGATGCGGCGGCGCGTGCCGGCGCGCCGCAGTCCAGCGAGGAAGCGCCGGCCGAGAGTGCGCTGTCGGCGTTGCTGCGGGCGATCGACACCACCTTGTGGACGGTCGACAGCTTCGCCTCGCTCGGCAGCGAGCACGTGGCCGGGCTCGTCGGCCGGCCGGTGGCGGTGGTGCGCGCGCAGTTGCGGCTCGAGCTTCGACCGCCCAGCGACATCGACCTCTCGGATCCGGCCCGCGCTGCCGAATGGGCGCAGGCCGAGCGTGATGCCGCCCGCCATGCGTTCCCGGTGCGCATCGGCGAGCTGACGCGCAGCGACGACGGCGTGCTCGGTTTCTTCGTCGACGACGATTACTCGCGCTTCCGCCTGGTCGACAAGGTGATTGCCGCCACCGCCGCCGAGGCCGGGCGCAGCCAGGGCCGGCTCGGCGTGTTCGAGCAGGCGCAGGCGCTGCCGCCTGCGAGCCCGATCGCGCACCCCTACATCGCCGGCACCGACGATGCCGACACGCTCGCGCTGCACATCGGCCAGACGGTGACGCTGACGATCCTGATGTCGCCGGCCGGCAAGATGACGCTCAGCTCGGGGCTGCTGCCGCGCAAGCAGCTCGCGCTGGCGCGCGACTGGATCGGCACGGGGTTGCAGGCGATCGCGCCTTCGTTGCGCACGGGGCCTGTGCTGGTCGAAGTCGACCTCGCGAAGGAGGGCCAGGTGCGGCTGCCCAAGGTCTCGGTGTTCGGCAAGGACCAGAACTTCCTGTGGCGCGACACGCCCGCGAGCTGGCGCACCGACGCCATCCTCGCCGCGACCCAAAGCGCGCTGCTGCCGGACGAGCCGGCGGAGTTCCGCGAGGGCTGGATCCGCGTGGCGCCAGCCAAACCCGAAGACGAGGCACAGCCATGAGCCTCTACGACTGGCCGCCGGCACGATCCGGCGACGATGACGACGACGAGCCCGGCGCGCGCGTCGCATTCTTCCGGCGCCAGCGCACCGAGCTTGACGTCGAGGTAGCCCGCCGCGCCACCGCGCGGCCGGCCCCGGGCGGGCTGCGCGCACCGGCGAACAGCCGCACGAACCTGTGGCAATCGCTGGGGCCCGACACGGTGATCGACGGCCAGGTGATCGGCGCCTCGCGCGTCACCGGGCGCATCAACATGCTCGCGGTGCACCCCGATGGCGAGCGTGTCTATGCAGCCAGCGGCAATGGCGGCGTCTGGCATTCGGCCGATGGCGGCCGGCACTGGAAATCGCTGGGCGGCTTTGCCGCGACGCCGGCGCCTGCGAGCGTCAACCGGCCGGCGCAGCGCAATGCCTGCGGTTCGATCGCGGTCGACTGGAACGCCGCCGGCGGCGAAGTGGTCTACGTCTGCACCGGCGAGACCTCGCACACCGCCGATGCGCAGCCAGGGCACTCGCTCGGCGGCATCGGCATCCTGCGGGCCGTGAGGCCGGCGGCATCGCCCGCCGACGACCCGTGGACACGTGAGGCCGACAACCTGCTCGGCAACGGCATCTACCGCATCGCGTTGCAGCCGGGTGGCAGCGGCGCCATCGCGGCCACCACCGTCGGTCTGTTCGAGCGCCCGGCTGGAGCGGTTGCCGACACCGACTGGACCAAGGTCGCCGCCTCCCCGTTCGACTCCCTCGCCGTGCGCTGCACCGACGTGCTCTGGACCCGCGGCAGCGGCGCCCGGCCCGAGCGGCAGTGGGTGTGGGTGCAATCGGGCGACAAGGCGGGCCTGTGGGTACGCGCCGGGGCCGGGGCGTTCGAGCGCATCGTCGAGGCCAAGCCCACGTCTTCGGCCACGGCCACCGAAGCGCCGCGCGAACGTGCCGTGCTCGCGATGTCCGATCCGGCCGTGTCACCCGACCAGCTCTACCTGTTCGTCGACCACGGCAAGCGCGACGGCACCGGCCTGCCGCGGCTCTTCCGCATCTCGTGCGCGACCGCCGCGACGCCGACCGCGACGCAGGTGACCGCCGTGCCCGACGTGCTCGGCAGCCAGGGCTTCTACGACATCGGCCTGGCCGTGCACCCGACGCTGAAGGACCGCGTCGTGATCGCGGGCTCGACCTTCGCGGCGCTCGCGCCGGACGGCCGGCTCCTCGTCAACAGCGGCCGCGCGAAGGACGGCGGCATCGTGTTCGCCGACGTGGCCGCCGGCCTCGGTGGCGCGCTGCTGTTCGGCCTGCCCGCGTCGCCGTCGAAGATGATCGGCGCGGGTGTGCACGCCGATGTGCACGATGTCGTGTTCAGCAAGGCCGGCGCGCGGCTATGGGCCGCCTGCGACGGCGGTGTCTACCGCAGCGACATGCCCACCGACCTCGCCGGCTTTGCCGCGATGAACGACGGCATCTCGGTGATCGAGTCGAACTACCTCACCCACCACCCCGTGTGCGACGGCCTCGTCGTCACCGGCCTGCAGGACAACGGCATCATCCGCCGCCGCTCCGGCGCCGTGTGGTTCCACGAGGGCGACGGCGACGGCGGCGGCGTGGCCTTCGATCCGACGCAGCCGCAGCGCTACGTGCGCCAGTTCACGCGCGCCGGCTGGGGCTCGTCCGACGGCAACTTCTCGCTGAAGGCGCCGGCCGCGGAGAACACCGCAGACCACTGCTCGTTCTACTCCACGCCCGCCGCGATCACCAAGTCGCGCCCCGGTGCGCCGGCGGGCCGGCAGACGATCACGCAGGTGATCGTCGGCACCTCGCGGCTCTGGTACACGGAAGACTTCGGCGCCACCTGGGTCACGCTGCACAGCGCCACGCCGCCGCCCGCCGGCAACCTGACGCAGGACAAGTTCGGCGACAAGATCACCGTGTGCCGCTGGCAGACCAGCGAGGTCGCCTGGGCGCTCGGCGAAGGCCGCGTGCGCCGCTACGCGCGCACCGCAGGCACCGACACGGCAGCAGGCCCCGGCACCTGGACCTCGGACACGATCCTGCAGAAGGGCGAGAAGAACAAGAAGGACACCACTTCGGCCGATGGCCCGGTGCGCGACGCCGCGGTGTGGACCGACATCGCCGTGAACCTCGATGCGCCCGGCACCGCGCGCGGCACACGTGGCGCGCTCTACCTCGGCACGAGCGGCAAGCACGACAAGGAAGACGTCGACACGCTGTACTGGTTCAACGGCACCGACAAATGGTTCTCGACCCAGCTGCGCCGCGACGGTGTGCCCGC
>Ga0307515_10006065_pt1 | contig 24295 bp, 13 predicted proteins | sample 17_EM_MG_FD_194513 | JGI IMG/M metagenome (GOLD analysis project Ga0307515, IMG submission 194513) | Populus trichocarpa ectomycorrhiza microbial communities from riparian zone in the Pacific Northwest, United States - 17_EM | ecosystem: Host-associated > Plants > Roots > Unclassified | place... | reverse complement strand
TAATTTAAATACTGTCGATTTAACTACTGCTATTATGTCATGAAATAAATAATACTTTATATAAAATATTTTTTATTGTTTCATTAAACTATTTATAATTCCATCACGTATAAAATTCATTGGACAAGAACTACAGTTTCCATGATTTTTTGAGCGTGCAACAAAATCATGTAAAATATCATCAGAAACAAAATTGAAATTACGATCAAATTCTGCAAATATCACGCCTTTATGTGATCTCCTTCTAATTTATGTAGTATTATTAAATAATATTAAACACTAATTTTTTTTAATAAAATACAATTAAATATTAAATATTTTTACTCTTTTTTTTGTTCACAACAGTGGAGAGTGAAGTTTTGTAGAGAGTGAATTAATTCACTCTCCACTGTTCACAACAGTGGAGAGTGAAGAGTGAATTAATTCACTCTCCACGCAGACAAGGAAAGCACCTAAAAGACTAAGGGAAGAGCAAAGGGAAAACAGAAGAGAGGAAAGTGGTTTCAGTAGGCCAGCCCTCCATCACCGTCATCATCATCTTCAAGTGTAGCAACAATTACGAAGGCTAGGGGAAGAACAAAAGGAAAACTGTTAAGAACAGCCCTCGTGGTTGAACAGAAGAAAAATGGTTTCAGCAGGCCAGCCCATCTGTCTCCCTCGATGCCTCCAGCAGCGCCACGCCCAGGTAAGAACAGTTCTCATGGTTTTCTCATCTGGACAAAATCCATCCATACCCGAAGCACTAGTCAAGGAAGGAAGATGGGAACAACTTTATACTGTGTTTATAAACACAATTGCATGAACAGGAAACGAAAAGCATATAATTTCTGCTTCAGTAAAATTGAGTTTTGAACGCAAATAAAGGTGGGGTCCATACATGAAAACTGCGGCTCATTTTGTAACCGAACGATATGTTGGTACTGTTAAATGAAAACGCTGCCGCAAGTGCTTAGCCAAACGGGCTTATTGTCTTACAGGAAAAATTAGATTCTCTTTAATATTTTGTTAGATTGAAAAATATTTTTTAATTTATCAATTCATATATTTTTTATATTTATTTTAATAAATATAAACATTATTTTTCTATTAATTAATTAAAAAAATATTATATCCAAATATTTTTTTTATTATGTTAAAAAATAACATAAAAGTATTAGCATGATGTGACTAGTCAAGTAAGTGACCACATAGCACTCGTAAAAATGATAATTTAATGACATCAATAATACAATTAACTCCAAACATTACTTCCTCAGAACAAAAAAAAATCTCTCTGTCCGAATCTCTGCGTTTTTTCTTTGCGTTTAGAATGTGATAAAAATTATTATTTTCTTAAAAAATATATTAAAATAATTTTTTTATTATTTTTATTATTATATCAAAATACTAAAATTAATTTTTTAAAAAAATTCAAATTTGAATGAAAAACAGTTTAACTGTGCCAAACGGGCACTGAATTGCCGGCCGAAGACAACCGGCGTGTTGTCTGATCTACTTGTCTTTCTCTGCAAATCTAGCGTTTCTTTAGAGAATCCATTTATTCGAAGAATTTAGGGTTTTGTAAACTTTTAAATTAAGAATGCTGCTATCTTAGTAGTGTTTCAAAAAATTCGTTGTTGAAGAAGCAATCGAAATCTAGTGTTCAATGCAGGGGTCATCGAGCGCAGTGGCGCAACCAGAGGCCATACTAGAATGGTTGCAAAAGGAGATGGGGTATAGGCCATTAGGACCGTACAGTGCAACCACAAGCAAATCTCAATTGCCTTCAATTGATGCGATGAGGAAAATTTGTCGTGGAAATATGATACCCATTTGGGGGTTTTTGGTAAAGAGAGTGAAATCGGAGAAAACGGTGGAGAATATAAGGAAGAACATATTGGTACATGGTAGTGGTGGTGGTTTGGTAAATGCTGGGAAAGATGAGGGGAGAAGTAAAGGAGGGAGGAGGAAGGAGAAGGTGGGCGGGGAGAGTGGGGGTGGTTCGAGCATGCCGGAGAGTAGGGAGGTGGCATTGCAAGAGAGGGAAATGGCGGCGAAGGAGGTTGAGAGGTTGAGGAGTATTGTTAGAAGGCAGAGGAAGGATTTGAGGGCTAGAATGATTGAGGTTTCGAGGGAGGAGGCGGAGAGGAAGCGTATGATTGATGAGCGTGCTAAGAATAGGTTCGCTTGTTTAACATGTTTCTGATGCATATGTTTTTTTTTTGTTTATTGATTAGTTAAAGTGATTCATGGTGTGCTTAATTGATAAGGAATCTGATCTTTGATTTGATGGTTTTTGATAAGAATGGACAATTAGTTTCTCTCAGGATATTTGTTCGTGCATGCTGGGATAGATCTTAAATTGGTTCTCTAGGTTTATTGATTAATTTAAATTATTAATGTATGCTTTATGGTTAAAAACCAAGGAAATTAGAGGAATGTGGGGTTTGGCCGGGATGGGTTTTTTTCTTGGTTTGGAGAGGAACGCAAGAATTTTGTTTGTTAATATTGGTGGGAATTAAGTTGAAAATTCCCATTTCTGGATGCATAGGAAATGTAAAATTTGTTTTGCAAAAATCTATGTTCAGTTCTAGAAGTAAAAAGTTCACGAGGGCACGTTCAAGATCAGATGGAGTGACAATATCAACTAGGATTAGTTGGATTCTGTTGCTATTGATCATTCCTAAACTTGTGTACCTAGATTGATGGTTGGCATCCGCTCATTGTTGTTCCTACTGTTCTTTACACATATTTCGTTGAAGTTTCGTGTCGCACTGCTATGGACCATGTTGTTCCTTTGAAAGTAAAAGATTTCTATCATTTAATTCTATAAATTCTTATGGACAAATTTGCTCTGCTTGGATACATATTACATGGCCATATCAATTATATAGCAGTTCTTGGTAGAAAGTACAAGTCAACATTGCCGCTTTGCATAAAGGCCTTTCCTTTCTGATTATAATAGTTTCATGTGCATTTGTGAAACTTGATATTGAACTTCAATTATCTGGGAAGCTATTGAGGGATGCAGACTCTGACATGATTATATACATTGGAAATCTATTGGTGTCTGAATCATAAACCCCCGATCCTCTTAGCAGGCACTTTATCACAGGAAAGGACAACTAGGGAGTGACAGTGATTTATTTTGTTTTGTTGAGTAACAATTTTAAAGAGGAATCCTTTTGATGAGGATGTAATCCATCCCAACCCTTGTGATGTGTCCTATGGGCTGCAGGCACAAACAGGTCATGCTGGAGGCTTACGACCAGCAATGTGATGAGGCAGCAAAAATATTTGCAGAGTATCATAAACGTCTTCATCAACATGTTGATCAAGCGAGGGATGCTCAAAGGTCAAGCATTGACAGTTCTATTGAAGAAGTTAGCAGTTTCAGTGCAAACAGTGAGAAGGAAGCTGTTTATTCAACCGTTAAGGGCACTAAATCTGCTGATGATGTCATTCTAATTGAAACAACTTGTGAAAGAAATATCCGGAAGGCATGTGAATCTCTTGCAGTTTATATGGTCGAGAGAATACGCAACTCTTTCCCTGCTTATGAAGGAAGTGGCATTCATTTGAATACTCAATCAGAAGCAGCCAAGTTGGCCATTGATTTTGATGGGGAAATACCTGATGATGTTAGAACTGTTATTGTGAATTGCCTGAAGAATCCTCCTCTCTTACTCCAGGCAATTACTGCATACACTTCACGACTGAAAACTTTGGTTTCTAGAGAAATTGAAAAAACTGATGTTAGAGCTGATGCAGAACTCTTAAGGTACGTTCATATTTTCTTGCCATTTCTTGTTGGCTCATGCAAGTACAATTTTTGTCAGATTGTTGGAGTGGCCATTTACCCTGCTCACACCAAAATTTCTTGTTACTTGTAGAATGTAATAATTTCTTTGTTGCCTTAATTCATTTGATCATTCCTGTATTTGATAAATGTGGATAGCTGCATAATTTCTCATTAACTGAATGGGGGCTTAGGCTTCTAATGCATATGATGGAGACAAGTCACAATGAATTGCAAGATAAGTTTTTTGTTGTGGCCATTACACTATGTGCAATAGTACCTAAAAGCAATTGTTTTGTTGTGATAAATCATGTGCTTGATCTGGTCCCCCATAACAAATGTTGTACTTTCTTAGTCATGTAGGTATGTGTTACTCGTATATTGTGAATTGACTAAGGCAGTCATGTAAGTAGTCTGTTTAGAAGTTGTTCTGGCAAGGCATTGATGAAATGGTATTCTTGTTATTTTCTTCAAATTGACGAGGACCATCATGCATCATGCATTCATGTTGTATTTACATGCAAAAAGACTGTTAACTTTTGTTACACTTACTGTAACTGATATAGTCAATTTTTGTTATTGTCGTTTCCAAAGTACATGGTAACTACATAAAGAATATGCAAATTGTCTCCCGATTCTTCCACACTAATATGGATTCTGTCGTTGTTTATTACTGTACATGTCAATAACATAAATTTACAGTTGCTTTGTTGACTTGAATGTTCCTTTTACTTGATCAATAATTCTAAATCGCTTGATCAGATACAAATACGAGAACAACAGGGTAATGGATGTTTCTTCTACTGACACAAACTCATCATTACACCACCAGCTTTATGGCTATGGGATGATTGCAACAGACATGACTTATAGAGGATCACAAAATCAGCTTCTTGAAAGACAGGTTTTCTTCTTTATAGATGGTAGCTTTTGTATTTGAAATTTACCTTTTAGTTTTCATATAAAGCAATATATGTGTGTGTGTGTATATATATATATATATATATAAATTCTTTCGTTTAATTTAATGCCTCCTAATTCCTGTACTTTTAAGTTATTATGCCAATGTGGTTAAGGGCTTTGGGTGCCAAACTGATACCCTCCTATTGTGAAAGGATATATAGTGGGTGCTTTTGCATTTGATTTTGTTTCTGTTATTTTATGCTATTGCTTTTATATCTGCACTCTCGTGTCTGGAGCTGTTCATTTGACATTGTTTTGCATGGTTGTTTTCAGAAAGCCCATGTTCAGCAATTTTTGGCCACTGAAGATGCACTCAATAAAGCTGCAGAAGCCAGGGACTTGTGTCAGAAGCTTTTAAAACGATTGCATGGAACTGGTGATGAAGTTTCTTCCAACTCAATTGTTAGTGGAGGCACAACACAGAACATGAGCAGTCTGAGGCAATTCGAGGTAATTGCTCCCATTGATTTGCGGTTAATAGTCGTGAAGGTCTTGAACAATGCTACGATGAAATGGTGGCTTTACCCCTTGCTTTTGATACTAGCCTGTTTTTCAGTGTTTGGTTATGGAAATTTGAGTATTTCATTGAAGTTCCTACTGATTGAGATTGTTAGATATACTTGGCATGCAAAAGTGTTGGTTTTCTGCTGTAACGTATCTAGAACCATTTGTTCTTCTGTGCTCTGAAATTTTTCATGTCAACCATCTTGCTCCTAACTAGTGATGATGTGTCATTCGTGCACATGAACTTATTTTCTTGAAGGGCGCAACATAATAATACTCATGCTCGACACACAGATAATCTATACTGCTTGCACTTACTCTAGGCAGCATCACTTTGAAGTTCATTTATATAGTTCTTCAGCGTGATATCAAGGCACTGACCTCACAGAAGCTTCAAAAACAATGGTTAATGCTATTGTACCTTAAATTAAGCGTACAATAAATTTACATCCGAGACATCATAATGCAAGTATGCCATACATTTTTACTTATCTAATACTCATTTAATCCGTTCATTATGCTAAAGATACATTTTGAAATTCCTTTTTAACTATTGTCCAATATTTTCTGTGCAGTTGGAGGTTTGGGCCAAGGAGAGGGAAGCTGCTGGACTGAGGACAAGCTTGAATACATTGATGTCTGAAATACAACGCTTAAATAAATTGTGTGCAGAGAGGAAAGAGGCTGAAGATTCTTTGAGAAAGAATTGGAAGAAGATTGAAGAGTTTGATGCACGCAGATCTGAACTTGAAGCTATATATACCACTTTACTGAAGTTTAACACGGAGGTATTTGATTTTGAAGATTTTTGAAGAACTCAAAGCATTAGTTTATCTGACATTTAATTAATTTAATCATATGACTGGATATTGTTAATTCACGTGTTAGAATTAATTATGAAGACTTGTAGGTCAAATGTTTCCTGATGGAGATCACTACCTTGAGTTTTGTGTGCGTTTGTCTGCATGCTTTTGTAGCATAGTTCAATTTGTCCTTTTCTATGCTATAATTCAACCTGGTGATTTTAATGTCCCAGGCAATAAGTTTTCTATGTTTCACAAGAAATGGGTGTGTGCAATGGGGATGCATCACATTTTGTTGAAATGTTTTGGTTGTCTGTTCAAATCGAGAGTAGCATAGCTTAACTTGTCTTTTGTATGCTAAAATTAAACTTTGCTGATGATTTAACTGTTTCAGCCTAAAGTAATAAATGACTCAAAAGAAATGGATGCGAGCAATGGGGATATATTACATTTTGTTGTTAATTTTTGGATTTCTTCCTTTCCATTTGTTTTAACCATTGCTTTCGCAGCCTTGTTAAACTCTTAAGAAATATGTGTGAAATTATAACACTTGTAAAAATTTCATTTGCCTCCTAGGATGCGGCAGCATTCTGGAAACGACAGCCATTGATTGCAAGGGAGTATGCATCAATTACTATCATCCCAGCATGTACAATTGTTGTGGAAATTGCAAACAGTGCCAAAGATCTTATTGATAAAGAAGTTAATGCCTTCTCGCGATGTCCTGATAATAGTCTTTACATGCTTCCTTCAACTTCACAGGTTTGTGAAATTGAAACAGCATGTTGGTTTTCTGGTATCAAATATTGCAGTATTTTTAGTTGTATATTCATGCTAAAAGAAATTTATTTTTTAATTAAATTCTATCAGGCACTGTTGGAGTCCATGGGTTCTAATGGATCTACAGGACCTGAAGTTGCTGCTGCTGCAGAGAAGAATGCTGCTTTATTGACAGCAAGAGCTGGTGCTAGGGATCCATCAGCAATCCCATCCATATGCCGTGTGTCTGCTGCCCTTCAGTATCCTGCTGGTTAGTTCTTACTTTTCTATAGAAGCTTGTTCTGGGCTATCTTTTTGGATTTTGGATAGCTGTTTGGGCTGGGCGTCACGTGTGATATCTGAGGTTGGGACTTTGGGCATATTCATTTGTCAGGGTTCCACTTAAAGGATTCCTGTTGTGCAAAAGGTTTGTAGATCTAGTTGCATCTGGCAAGCTGGAAGATTTGCATAGGCTGATCTCTTACTGAAGTGGAAGACCAATAATCTCCAAGAAGCTTTGAAAAAAAATAAAGAAGAACATTTGGGTTAAGAGCTGAACATGTTCATAAAATGATATAATTGTGCCTTTTCTTTAATAGCCTTATATCGATTTTCAAGGAAAAAAATAAAATAAAATTCAGAGGATATTTCTTGCAGAGGATTCATTATCTTCATCAAAGCGTGGTTGACTACATTCAAGTTAAGATTTTTGTCATACTAATGAAGCATGATAATTGTTGAAGGAAAAGATTAGTATTACCAGTTGGCATGCATAACAGTTAACTGTCTCCCGAGCATAAGTTGTTTAATTAAGAAGTATTGTTCCTTGATCACTGCTTAGTGATGAATTGAATGTTTGTGTGGATTCCTGGTATTTAGTTTGAGCAGCAGCAATATATTTAGCGGAATTGAATATTTGAGTTGATGACTTCTTCCCATTGGTTGCAATGACTGTCTGTTCTATGTGCATTTCTGAATACTGAGCCTGCTAAAGGTTGCTTTACATGTTATTCTTATGCCTATAATTTTGTTGACTATAACGTGGTTTTAACTATGTAAAATAGAAGTGAATTGGAAATGCATTCACTGACTTGACATCCAAAGTATGTGCTTCTTTTTATTTTCTTATGTTCTAAGTGAGTTGCAAATGACAAATAGGTTTGGAGGGTTCGGATGCTGGTTTAGCTTCAGTGTTAGAGTCCCTGGAGTTCTGTTTAAAACTTCGTGGTTCTGAGGCTAGTGTGTTGGAGGACTTGGCAAAGGCAATCAATCTGGTCCATATTCGGCATGATCTTGTTGAAAGTGGTCATGCAGTGTTGAACCATGCATACCGATCTCAACAAGAATATGAAAGGTACAACTGGACATGTGCATGCTTGTTTTACTGTGGTATTGTAATTATCCAAATGGTCTGCATTTTGAGTAAATATTTTTTATATCAATTCTGCCACTTTTCTGTTTTGACGACAAACATTTGTAAATTGTGCAGTTGTTGACATGGAACTCCTCTTTTAGACTTAGCCTTTAAACACCTTTCCCCTAGTTTCTAGTTTCTAGTTTCTACCATTTTGTCAGTGATTTGCCTGTCCTGATTTATGTCCTTCAATAGAATTACTTTCTGACGTTGTTGTAAATGACCAAACTATTTGAGTCATGAATATGTTTTGTGTTTCATGTGATCTCTCTCTTTCTCTGACACACGAACATGCAAACAATCGCTTAGATCTCATGTGCATGGATTTGGTTTCTTTTTCAATTTCCTTGGGAAATCTAACAGGTGTCTTTAAGGCACTTCATAAGAGGTTAATTATGATATTTAATGGTAAATGTTGTAACGATCAGACAATTTTAAATTTTGAAAATTTTATCTACTCACCATTACGCAGCCCATTAATTATCTGAAATAAGATTTCTTTTTTTGTATTAGTAATGTGACTGGATTGAAATATTCACAATTAAAAATTGTCTAATTATTATAATTAAATTACCAATAACTAATCTCTTAGAGTGCCTTAAGGACACCTATTAACCTGACCCCATTTCTTTTCCTATCCTAACCTTTTTTTTATGTGACACTGAGAAGCTTCACATTTGTTGTTATGTCATCCAGGACAACAAATTTTTGCTTGGACTTGGCCAATGAGCAAGAGAAAATTGTCGTGGAGAAATGGTTACCTGAGCTTAAGACTACAGCTTTGAATGCCCAAAAGTGCTTGGAAGATTGCAAGTACGTGAGAGGTTTGGTGAGTACATACTGTAACTGAAAATGTATTAATTTTGTGTTGCAATTCCTGCATGTTGTTTCATGAAGAGAGAGAAAGATCATTGAGATTTTGGGTTGGGTTGGAATGAAGATACTTATGTCTTGACTATCCATTTAATCTCTTGGTTCTTGATTTTAAATTGGAGGGACATTGACTAGATTACTGATGCTGTTTAAGCAAAATTTGAAGATGTCTGCAAAAGCAGATTTGCTTTGTATTGTGTTGATGTCTGTTGCACTAGCTGGTGAGGTTGCTAGGCTCTTTTATTTGGTAGTGGGTTAGTGGGACTTCTGGGTATTTAGTTAGAAAGATATATGATTCTCAAAACAAGTTAATTTCTGGAATTTGTAGATCAAACTTGACCATTGACCTTGTTGGGACCACTTAAAAAACATGCTTAGATTGTCTTTTTGTAGTAGGTTTGGGATGGGATGGAGTGTGGTTAATTCTTTGGATGATATCTCATGTCTTTTTTTCATGGTTGTTTTTCTTAGTTTATATGGTTATAGGAGGAAACCTTTTTTGTTTTGTTTTGTTTTGTTTTTGAGAGTCTGAGTCTTGTGTCATTGCATTATGAAAAGCACTCGTTCATGGCCATTTCTTTTGGCAAATCAAATGTGGAAGGCTAAGGCACCTTCTAAGTCCAAGAAATCTGTTAGGTTGCTGTTTTTAATAAGATAAGATGTTGGAGGTGCAGTGGCCATATAAAAAATTGTCTTCATATGCATGTGTTACATGCCTTGGGTGCTGTCACCTTTTCATTGTATTCTTTTGTCGTGTTAAATACACAGAATAGGTTTTTTGCTTGTTTTGGTGGATATAGGATAGGAATGTCCTTGAATGTTAAGGATTCATTATTCATTCATATCTTTAGTGTGGGGGGAGGACATGTAAGGACTGGCTCCAGAACAATATGATGAAGTTTCCACCAACAGATACTATGGTGTTATATAAGAATCAAATGTGAGAAACAGGCAGATGAAACAATGTTAAAGTCAAGATAGAGAAGATTAGATGGATCAGTTTGGGTGTCTATCTACTGGCACAAGTTGTTTTTTAGATTTCATGAGTTGTATGGGCTGGAGCAGCATTCTGTTTCGAAGAGCTAATCAGCTGCACCCTTGAGAAGCAAATTTTAGGACAGGTTAAAAACTCAAGAAATAACTGCCTAACAAAATGCTGATGCAAACAGAATTAATATTTGTTGCCATATCTTAAGCAAAAGGACAAAATTCTTTATTTGGTTCTAAAAAAAGGATCATGCCCATCAATGATCACTCACAAGGCTGTTTATACAATTCCCGACTTCGCTTAAAATTGCTTGCTATGTTTGGACTTAATTGTTGTTTTGTGTCATAGTATGGCATGTCTAGGTTTGTGGTTTATATGTTTTTCTGCCCGCTCTCGTCTGACCTATTTTTCACCATTTTCTTATGATTCTCGTTTCAGAAGTGATGGAAAGAATTGAGTATGAATTGTTAATCTAGTAATCTGTAACTGTAATTCTGGTTGTTTTTTTTGTTCTGTTCTATATCTAGCTATAAATCCTTGACATTGTTTCTGCAGCTTGATGATTGGTGGGAGCAACCAGCATCTACTGTTGTTGACTGGGTTACAGTTGATGGACAAAATGTTGCTGCTTGGCATAATCACGTCAAGCAACTTCTTGCATTTTATGATAAAGAGCTCATGTGAACAAGATCTTTGTGCACTTTTCCTTGTTTGACTGATTTTTTTTACCACTTTCATGTCAATACGGAAAATTACATTTGGGTCGCATGGGATACACTTGAGAATGTGATGAAGAGATCTTCGATGATATCCTTCTATTTAGTTTCCAGGATGAGGGAGGAGGCGGTTGGATGGATTTGGTATGTGTACATGAGGGTAGGCAGAGGCAATCAAGCACCATCGATTGGAATACTAGTCAAAGCATCCTCCATTGGCTTAGAACGTAAAAGGGAGTGGTGGTGGTGGTGGATTTCTGTACTCTGCTTTTTGGTTGAGGTATCTTGGCCTAGTGTCTCCCTTTCCCACTAATTTTGTACAGACTGGTTGGTTAGTGTACTATAGGGCATCTGTTGTCATTAAAAGTTATGAGGCGGTTTATGATTTGCTTGTTGTTTATTCAGTCTATATATGGCTTATAAAAAAGTCATTTCTCCTGTATTGATGGGTGGAGCTGTACCTAATCTCTTTTATAATGGAAGTTAGGAGGAAGTGTGTTCCATGGCGTGAAAGAACAATCAAAATATCTGACTGAAGGCTCAGAGCCAGAAGGGATGGCTCACTTGCTGTCTTAAATTTGTAAGGCTTTCTTTTTTAATTTATCGTAGTTGTCAGAATGGATTTTAACATGTCCTGTCCTTATCTTTTTATGAAGCGTTTTACAGCGGACATTGGGATTAAGAAACTGTAAAAGATAATGCTAGAGATACTTGACTTTTATACTAAATGATGAGAAATTTTATAGTGCTTAAACTCAAACTAGTGACATTACAGCCGACCACTCTGCCTACAAAATAACAGCACCACCCTCCTCCCCTCTCTCTGCCGACCAAAAAAATTAGAAAGTGGGCCGGTTCGTTGTTCTTGTTCTCGTTGCAATAGCTTGCCACCATCCCTATCTTCCCCCTTCTTTCTGTCGATAAAAAAAATTAAGTGATCATGTTCCTTGTTCTCGTTGCGAAGGCTGCATAAATCCTTTTATGAAATTCGTTGTTCAGGGGAGGTGATTCATCTGTAATTTGTGGTCAGTTTATATACAATTTTTTTTGGAATTCTCTTGGATGTTTTCATTGTTAGGCTGTCTAAATGCTGTAAACTATTTGATTTGCTAGTGATAATGGATTTGAAATAGTATCAACTGGTTATCTAAGAGGAGAAAAAGTCATGTATAATAAGCGCCATACTTGGTTTTATCACTGTAAGAAGTTCTGGGGCAATGTTGTATGCTTCCATTCAGTGTCTTATATACTTTATTCAAGATTATATATTGCTTATTATTTATGTTCAAAAAAACATTTCATAGACTTGGCCTACTAATCCCTATGTATTAATATGCGTAGAGTATATTTTTAGAGTTATTCTAAGATACCAGACCAAATTCACTTGGTCATAATTGGTAGTAAATAAACTGAACTTAGACAGAGAGATTGAGTGATCAAAACTAGTAGTATTTTGATAATCCATGGAAGGCCTTAATGCAGGAATACTGACAAGTATTTTAAATGCAAGGAAGTCAATTAAACCCTAACTTGATATGTAAACTCCTAGATAAAATCCACAAAATTAATAATGGAGAATATTATGTTAAGTAAGTAAGTAAGTAAGTATTGGAATTAAAAGGGTGACTTTGGATTTTGGGAACTTGAAATAAGATGTTCATGTGTTAACTTAAAAATAAAAGTATGAAAATGGTGGAAAAATAACAATAACAATAAAAATAAAAAACAAAGAAATGCATATAAAAATCAAATGGAAGAGATAAAAAGGGAAAGCAATGTTCTGGAATATAATTTAATGAATTTCAATGTAGTCTGTTTAAACTCAGTATTAAAAATACGTTTGAATCTGGAAAATATGATCCAGTGAACATAGATGGTACAATGTAGACTCATGGCCCAAAAATTTATAAATTAGTTTTTATAAATTTGGGGTGAAAATATTTAAAAAATTATTTCAAAATTTTCAAATGAATTAATATATGGTTCTACGCGCGAATGATTTTTATATCCAGTGTAAGACTGCGTGCAATCACATAGTTTTTAACCCGCAAGTGAACAAAATTTGAGGAAACTTTTTACTATAAATAGGGATGGAAGTTCCCAATGAATTAGTAAAAAATATAAATGAATTAAGTACATAAAGTAGTATAAAAATTCAGATATTTGGTTTAAAATTACATACCTACTAGTTATATACTATAAGCATAACTTTCAATCTGATCCTTGGATCATACTGAAATTTTATGAGGAGTCTTATAGCATATTTATTTAGGGTAAGATAAAATCTCAATACAATCAAAATTAAAGAAGGCTGCATGAAAATATTGACCGCTGAACAAAATTGAAAAGGGTTCATTAAGGGTAAATTGGTCAATTGAACTTAAAAGTTGAAAAAATCAGCCTTTTATTCTTTCTTAATTTGCCGGCAGAAATGGAAAGAAAGAATAGAAAGAGAGAAAAGAACAGTTGAAAGCTAAATATTAAAAATCATTGAGATAAAAGTAGAAATTGGGTAAGATTTATGAGTTAGGAAGTGTGAAACACCAACCAATCTATCAAGCAAAGATTTAAGAGGAAACTAAGTGAGGAAGAGTAGAAAGTCATATATCTAACTCACGACAAAGAGGAGAAAATTTGAAAGAGCAGAAAAAACTTTGACTGGTTAACTTTCAAAGTCTATTTTATTGTCAGGTAAGAAATTCTAAGCTTGTTTAAACAATTTTAAATGAAAAGAAATGGATTTAATGCATATTTCTTAGATTTTTTAATTAGGGTTCTTAGGAGAAATTTAAGGAATTTAAAAAATTGTGTGGATATGATGTAATTAAGGTGTAGTAGAGTATGAATGACCTAGTTTTATGAATGTATAAAGAAGAAATTTGAATGCTTGTACCTAGAGAGGAGTTTCAGCCAAGAGAAGGAAAGAATGAGGAGAGGTATAACTACTTTAAATTCTTGTTTATTTCTTGTAATTCAATAAAATATTTGAAGTAAATATTATGTCAAAGACATTAAATTGAATATTTGAATTAAAAAGATGACTTTGGATTTTGGAAAATTGAACTAAAATTTTCAAGTGTTAATTTTAAAAATGAAAATATGAAAAATGTTGAGAAAACAATATACAAAAACACGAATAAAAATTAAATAGAAATGATGTATGAGGAAACAAAGGTATCAAAATATAATTCAATGAAATTCAAAATAGCCAAACTTAAATTTGATATAAACAAGTGATGGAATCTGGAAATATTACTCGCGAACATAAAAGGTAAAATGTAAACTCCTAGTTGGGAAATTAATAAACTAGTGCTAAATATGTAGAATATTTATAAATTTGGGGTGAAGATAGTTAGGAAAATATTTAATAATTTTTAAATAAATTAATGTATGGTTTTACGTGTAAATGACCTTGACAGCTAGTATAAGCCATGCGTACAATCGCACAGTTTTTAACCCGAAAGAGGAAATAGTTGAGGAGAATTTGTAGTATAAAAGGGGATGAAAGTTTTTGATGAATTATTTGGAAAATATTGATGATTTAAGTAGATAAAACAGTACAAAAACTTGGATTTTTGGCGTAAAAATAACATACTGACAGTTTTATGGTATCAAACATAACTCTCAATCTGACTGTCGAATTGAGAGGAAATGTTATGTGGAGTATCTTGACATATAGTTCCACCTAAGGTTAAAATTTCAGGGAAATCGGAGGTTAGAAAGGCCTCGCGAGAATAACAACAGATTGGACAAATTCATGGGCTCATTCAGGGCAAAATAGTCTTTTAGCCACAAAACATAGCTCTCTTTTCCTTTAAGTTGATGGGAAGCTGCTGGGAAAAAATAAAGAAAAAAAAGAAAGAGGGAAAGGCTTACTGAACATCAAAATCCTGGGTGAGATTATAGGAATTGAGAGATTAAAGTAAGAGTAGGCAAATCCAATGAGAGGAGCATTATTTGGAGGGCTTGACAACATAGTTTTAAAACCCGGCCCAACAGGTCAACTCGGGACCGCAATTGGGCCGGGTTTATGAAAAAATAAGGGAAGTCAAAAACCCGGCTGACCCGGTGACCATGTTGACCTGGCAAGACCTGGTCGAAAACTCGGTTGTAACCCGTTGACTATTTATTTATTTATTTTAACCAAAACGACATTGTTTTGATTTATAAAAAAAATTGGGATTGACCCGGTGACCTAGTCAAAACCCGTGACCTGGGCCGGGTTTAAAAACACTGCTTGAGAGAGGAAGACATGAGAAAGAAAGTGACGACCAGAGAGAGAAAGAAGAGATTGGTGAAGGAAAAAGAAGAGGAGTGAAGAAAAGTCGGCATGTTAATGTTCGAAGTCCATTTTATCGTATGGCAAGGGGTTTCAAACTTATTTATAAAAGTTTCAATGAAAAGAAATAATGTTAATGCATGGTTTTTTGATTTTTAGTTAGGCTTAATAAAATTAAAATTAGGAAAAATGAGATTTTATTGTTAATTGATGAAATTAGGATGTATTAGGTTATGAGTAATGTACAATGATGGTTAAATTGGTTCAATTATTGGAAGAATTGAAAAAGATTTAGAGTCATCACCTAGCATTTTGGTCACTATGAACTTTATTTGGTCTTCATAATCTGGATAAGAGAACTAGTTATGTATAGGGAAGACAATATCAACTATAGTATACTCTATTTAAGGTAAGCTGCATTGTTTATTTATTTGATTACTAAGGCACTGTTATGTTTTTCTAACAATTGGTTTGTCTATTGGTTAAAAGTCGGTCCACACCAGTAGAGTTAACAATAATATTATAAGTCAAGCTTAACCATTCTAAAGTCTAAGCATATTTTTGTATTTGTTTCTTTTAATACATGAAATATATCTTACATGTGAGTTCATAATTCTTGGTATTAAAATAAAAATATTGAATATTTTGGTATATTTGAAATGTAGGTCAAATTATAATGGATTTAATAAACTTATTAAATCCAAAAATAAATACAAAGATGTAAAAAAAAACCTATTTTTCTTGAATCTTAATATTAAAAATATGCTAAATCATGCGGTGGTGTATTTTTTTTTTTTTTTTAGTCTATGCAAAATTTGGGTTTAGGGCAAAAATCTCCCCCCTAAGAAGATCAAGACGGGTACTGCAAAAATAAAATAAAATCCAGAACTGTTCAAGTGTTTCAAAAATTGAAAACAACCTATTCCCTTTAGTTGCACTCTTCTTTCCAAAATAAAACCATTACTTCATAACTTTATTTCATTACACAAAATCACATGCATATGCTGACAATGTAGTCTTGGAACAAAGAAGTCATCACTTAGCTACGGGTCTGTGACTAAACCAAGACATCAATTACACGTACAAGGAAAGGAATCAAAAAGAAATTTCACCTACTGGCTACTGCTGTATCATGCCAAGAAACATTGGTTTTTTACTAATCACATTTTATGGGAAATGAAGTTGTATGGCTTGAACCAAACTTGTAAGCTGGAGCGAAACAATTGTTGCTACTGCTGTGATCATTTTCAAGGCTAACACAGTTTTATAATTCCACCTTTATTTTGCAATGGAATGGTTCTAAGACCGTTTAACAGATACAAGTTCAAATTTCAGTCCAAACTCAATCTAATTAACTTAAGTATACAAAGAAAAGTTGAAAGATAATTGTTTTTGTTTTCTCTCTTTTAATTCTTGTGGCTTTGTGACCCTCTCCTCCAAACCAAGAATTTCAGTTTTTGATTTTGAGTTTTTGGGTTCAAGAAAAGTAAAGATAACACTCTTCTCGAGATTTTTCTTTTTAACATTTAGGAACTGCAAAGTGAAGAAAAATGAAATATGATATTTAAATTTAAATCTCCGAAACAACAGGGATCAAATGATAGGAAATTTAAAACTTTAGCGATCAAATTAAGTTTTCCACACTAAAATCTAAATAGGGCATGTGTTTTTGTTCTTTTTCAAATATGATCCTTACTCTTTGAATTTGTATTTTTAACCCTAATTAAATTTTAATTTCACAAAATCAAAATTGATTCCATCTTCAAACATCTCTCAAAACTCAACTCACGAGACTTAATCCAAATTGGAAGAACTACACATAAAACCATGATATTGTAACTTTGGAGGATGAAATTGCGATAATTAAAAGTTTAAAAATCAAAATCAATAAAGAAAAAAATGAACTATTCATACACATAGGAAAACGCATAGTTGTTTGTGTTGAGATGAACAATGATTCACCTATATGTTTTAGCTAGTACCAATTATTTAAAAAAAACAAATAACAATAAAAAGAATAAGGACCATATCTGGTATAAAAATTAAATGAAATAAAACAATGAAGGGTAAAATTAAAAAAATAAAATAAATAAATAAAAAGATAAAAAACAAAAAAAAAATAGCAATAAAAAGAATGAGGACCATATCTGGTATAAAAATTAAATGAAATAAAACAATGAAGGGTAAAATTGAATAATAAAATAAAAAAATAAAAAATAACAATAAAAAGAATGAAGACCGTATCTGGTATAAAAATTAAATGAAATAATAATGAGGGATGAAATTAAAAAATAAATTAAATTAAAAAGAGGATAGAAAACAAGAAATAACAATCAAAAGGTGGGTGAAATTGAAAAACAATTCTAATTTTATAAATTATTTCAAATAAAATAAATTGTAATAAAAAAACAAGGAACAAAGTTGAAGGAAAAACAAATTGAATGTCTGTTTTGAAAAATTAGAAGGGAAGGTTCAAAAATCGAGGGGGAGAGAGAAAACAAGAAAAAAAGGTTGTAAGGACCAAATCAAAGTTTCGTTGGCACACGCATTGTCCAAGGATGGAGGGGCCATTGAAATGATTCAAATGCCGCCCATTGGAAGACACCTCAAGCGCTGCCTGAATGACGCAAGTATCTTCCATTTGCTAACGTGTATATTGCACGCGCCAACCATTTTATATATATATATATATATATATATCAAATTACCCCCTTTTCAACTTAATTATAACAAAAAAAACAAGTTGAAAATACAAAAATAACCTTGCACTTTAGCTTAATAATTTTTTTATTTTAAGGGTAATTTTATCATGCTTAAAAAAAAACAAACAAAGAAGTATCCGAATGTTAATTTAATATTATTTACTTTTAAAGTTAATTAAGTAATTCGTACATGCTAAATTTTTTTTATAAAAAGACAACACTATCCTAATCATTGTTTTTCAATGAGAAAAAAAAGTAAAATATTGTTCTAATTTATAATATTTTGTTTATTGATCCGAGTCAATCACTGCCTTCTTTTAAATTATTTTAATATATTGTTTTACTTCTTCTCCTCTCTCACTCTCGCTCTCGCTCTCGCTCATTCTTTTTTCTCCTTCGCTTACTCAAAACACCTTTTTTCTTCATTGTAACTCAATTCCTTTACACTTCAATTTATTTTCGTTCCCTTTATCTCTTGTAATTTAACTTATTTCTTTCCTCCATGCAAACCTTTTATTTGAACGTATGACCTCTCATTGTATTACATTCTATGATCTATTTTATCAATTATGTTTCTCATAATAATGGATTAACTAAAAATTAATTACTTGTTTTTCATTACTTAAATCAAAGATGACGGTGTTAATCTCTAAAAAGGCTAAAAAAAAAAAAAAAAGATCTTGGCAAGAGTTAATAGTTAGTAGAAATTATTTAAAAATTACGATGATAATTATTAATAATAATTTTAGAAAAATTAATTAGTTTGGAAAAATTATGGTGATCATTATTACTATAATTAATTAATAATATATTTTAATTTATGAATATTAATTATTTTGGGCTAATCAGAATTTTATCATCTTTTTTTTGTATTTTACAATAAAATAAATTTGTTATCTGCAAGCTAAATAGAAAAGTTATTATTTGATATATTAAACTTATAATTACTTCTATTAGTCCCATTGTTCTATAATTACTTCCATACCATCAACTTATTTGCTATAATATGCTGCAAAAACAATTACAAATCTTCAAAAAACAAACTCATAAAACCTCTTTGATGGTTAGAAGTAACAATGGACCTTCTTGGAAACATTGGGAAAGTCTAAACCACAGGGGCTGAGTCCAATTACTTGACACCGTAAACGAGTGACATCAACATTAAGCCCACTTTCCAGTTTCTCAAGGCCGAGGGTAATTGGACCCTTTTGTTTGCAATTAATTAATAATACTTTAGGAGTATATGGTATAATTATTTTTTAAAATATTTTTTATTTGAAAATATATTAAAATAATATTTTTTAAAAAGATATTAAGATGTAAAAATAATCTAAACACGTTAAAAAATTTCAAATTTTAACATACTCAAAACCCAACAGGACCTTCATCTTCATTCATTTCATATTGTTGAAAGAACATATAGAATGGAATCCCTGCTATTCTCCACAATGCACTCAAAACTTCGAAAAGGATTGTTATTTTCTCTCTTTCAGACCCTTACATTGTAAGAGAGTATCTGGTAGTTCAACTAATCAGGTTTTGAGTTTATTTTTTAATGATCACGAGTTCGAGTTCTCTTAAAGTTATTGAAGGCTTATATAATTGTTAATTTTAAAGCCCGTGGAATTAGTCGAGATACGCGCCCGGCTACCGATGTTAATAAAAAAAAAAAGAATGAGCAAGTTTCTAGTTTCCGTCATGCCTTTTATCATTAAAATCAAAGGGAAGCATAGATAAATATCTTCCAAAGACTTGATATTTCTCGAAAGAAAAGCAAACAGCCACAGTCATGTTCAGCCAAAACTCCTATCCTCAAGCAACCAACCCCCATGCTCTGGCGAGACTGCTATCTAGTAGCTTGCACCGACTCTCACATTTTTTTAGAATTATCCCAACTTTACTAGTACATTAATAGTAGAACAATACTCAATTGATGGATTATTTCATATAGAGATTTTGTTTGTGAATCAGAACACTAAAAAAATTAGAATGGCGGCAAGCTGTGGATCTTAAAGGGTGGCACTTCACGAGAAGCAGACAAGAAAGAGATGACTACCAGACATATAGATTCTAAATGGGCCCGTGAAGGTTTGGCATTTTTGTGTTTAATTTCAATGCACCCGTGAAGATTAAGACTGGCCTTTGGAATTTGAGGAAAAAGATTGCGGTTTTTCTTTTATATAAGAACAATTCTTTCGCTATCACAACCCCTCTTGCAGTACGTTGTTCATACTGCGAATCTCATGATATCACATGCAAACGTATTTCAGCGGTGATTGTCCTTCTTCAGGTCTGAAGATAAGCTTGTGTCTGCATCGTGAATATATATATAATCCTTTTAATTATTTTGGTTCATTCGCTTCGAAAAGTGCTTTAGATTTTTAATTGATTCTTGTTAATTTTATACAAGATGAGGCCATTCTTATTAAACATAGGTAAATCTTAAAACTGATCGTTTCAGTTCTTTACCTAACTCAAGTTTTCAATTAAACTGCGTAGGAGCTGACTCGATTTAAATTGATTGATTTTATGGATTTAAAGATAACCTGTATGACCGGTATTACTTGTAATTGTTGCATTTAAGTGTGGAAATCCTTTTTCTTATCATACTAGGTTGATCTTCTTCATCTTTTCCTCTCTGATTTTTTCTTAATTTACCCACACTCATTTTCAAGTTAAAAGGAAGAAAAATTATATCTTCTTCCTTCGAGCCAAGATCAGCTTTTAGCAATAAGTGTGCCACCTCAAAGCATGCATTCTTAAATGTTTCAACATTGTAATATACATGACATACTTCTTCAAATTCAATACTCTTATAATACACACAAGACACCATATACTTAATGGAATTCCAGTCAATATCCACTCATCACAAGAGCACTATCATTTCTTCAAATCAATAAAAAGTCTAGTTTTATCCTCATATACTTGATATTCATCAGAACTAGCTAGAGTCATTCTCATGTTTATCGCCATTTTAATATATTTATCTAGTATTTTCTTGATATAGGGTGTGCTTTTTGATTCCCAAGTTGAGGTCTGAATAAATCTATCATGAAACCTAGCTAGAAGTTTCATCCTAATTTTTTTATGCTAAAATAACAATTTGCAAACTCCTATATTTCCTAACCCAACTATTAAATGATTGTGCTATATTGTTAGTTACATTCTCTACCTTAATTTGATAGTCAAACATAAGCCTAAACCAATGCTCAAAAGGGATTTTATTTAACCAATTCAAAGCAATAACATCCACATCTTTGATATCCTTCATGAAATTGTCAAAATTAAGAATAGTGTAAGCTTTTAATGCCCTCCAAAATCCAATCTTGAGTTCCGAACCTTGAAATCCTTTTTTCCTCATATTGACATAAATATGCCTTGAATAGTACATGTGTGATACAATAGGGAATATCTCTACAACTACTCCAGGTAGACTCTAGTTTATAAAAATCTCAGTTAGAAAAAAGCATTATAAGCATTATACGCATATTTTACTAAAAATATAATTTACACATATTATGCAAAATGTCTTCTGATGTATGTCATGCTTAATATATCTATAAAATGCATATAAAAAAAATCATCATGTGTTGTTATTTTCATACTCAACAGCAATACACGTGATGAGAAACAATCCATTGTTGTCATTCAATACCATTGCAGATAATAAAAATCCTCTCTTTTATACATAGACCTTTAAGATGACATCTATCTATACCAATGAATGATCTACATCCATTTACAAAGTCCTTGTTCATCATTTTCAAGCAAATATAAACCATCTAAAACTCCCTTTGTGAATGCACTTTCGAGTTGTAATTAGGGTCAAACCTTAAAAATACATCTGACCCTAGATTACATTGCTTTAACAATTGCACTTATTGAGGGAGTCTTTTAAAAGACTTTTTATGGCTTCATTTGATAAACTCTTTCATCTTTGTTCTAGCTCTCTATAATTGCATTGATTGTGGTTTAATCCAAAACTTATCTTCTAAAATGGTATCGATGACTTTATTTGAGATATTTGGGTCAACACTTAATATAAGCAATGATGTTTTTGCAATCATGTTGAATTAACATCTTTTATACTTGCTAGCTAAATGCAACTATGTTTCTCTCTTAAGAACTTAACCATGAATGTATTGAAACCGGAAATGAGAGAAGTATATATTCGCCAAGAACAACCATCACCCATAAATGTTGTTGTAACCTTTGGTTTCTAATTAATATACATTTCAAGTGATAATCATGTTTCACTTCATACTCTTTCAACACTTCTTTAAATTCATTTATATTGCTGAAAACATAAGATTATTTAAACTTAATGGAACCATCAACTCTAACCTTAAACTTTTTATATTTAAAATTAGTTATAGGATCAATCTTCCTTTTCATCTGTTTTTTACACTCATTAACATTGTGTTTATTAACAAACTCATCACTACCATCACTTTTAGATTTCTCACAACCTATATCATCATCATCATCATCATCATCATCATCATCATCATCAGTACTAATATTCCATGTATTTTTTTTTATCTAAAGAACCATATACATTCTTTCCAATGGAACTATCACTAAACAAGTTGTCAGTCCAATCATCTTCAACTTCATTTATAAAATCAAATCCTTTCTTATCATAAAAGAGATAGTTCTCTATCTTTTTTCTCTTCATCAACCTTATTATCATTACATATATTAACAAAAGCATCACCCACAATAACATCCACACCATCATCAAAATCAATACATGTTTTAACATTAACACCATCACCTATAACAAAACCTCTCATATTAGTACCAATTCAGCATCAACACCATTACCATCACCAATAACAAAACCTCCCACATCAGCACCAACTTTAGCATAAATACCATCACTAACACCAGAACCTCCACAGTAGCAACGACTTCAATACCAACACCATCACCATAACTAACATCAACACCAACACCAACACCAACACCAACACCAAAACCTCCTACATTATAATCCACTTCAACATCAACATCTTCATCATTGAAATCAAAATCTTCTATCCCAACTAACATCATAACCTTATTGTTTTTCTTAACTTCATCATTATAAGCATAAAAATATTTAGTACCAGTTGACATACCATTATTAGGCTTGTCTTAATAACACCTTAGCATTGTTTATGCTAGAAGAGCAACATCAATATCCTCATCAAAATATAATTTTTTCTTCCTTTTCTTCTTGTTCATGCATACTCAATACCTTTAACATTGAGGCATCATCCAAAAACATATTCTCTTTATAATCCCTTATATTGAAGCCATGTAAGTTTACATTATATACTTCCTTGCATATGAGCATGATGTTAATATAAGAAATGTAGTAAGAATAACAATTTCTTTTGACATATGTAGAACTTCCATGATGATCAATTATATCAGACATTTTGTATTTATATTTCCATAATAAAGGATATAATATTACATTAATGATAAACATAAGCTTATAAGAAAATTATTGATGCTTATACAATACCTATAAACTATAGTATTTGATTTTTTATTAGGATAAAAAAATTACTAATTCGATTAAACAATGGTTAATCACATTTAATAGAAAATTAATTATGTTAATCAAACACAAATTTAAGCAGAAATTATAAAATTAGGGTTCTTTGAATAGTAAATATGAAACAAAATTTGGGTTTTTTAAAGTATTTGTAAAAAGCTGCTAATTAGTGTGTGTGTGTGTGTGTGTGTGTGTGTGTGTGTGAGGGTTTAGTGCATAATGATCCATGTTTTAAAAAAGATTAAAAATTATGGTTTAAAGAACAACGACGTTGTCAAATTAAAATTATTGGTTCTTTTTAGGTTTTCAAATAAACAAGAATACAAGTTTTTCCACTAGCAAAATCATGTTTGTGATGTTTATTTTGTCAATTAAAGAAGAATAATTGATTCTTTTAGGGTTTTACAATCTTCAAAATTGATGTGCACATTCACAAATTTGGGTTTTTAGTTACACAAAAACTTAACAACCTCTAAACAAATGAATAAATTGTGTTTAACAATAACACATCATACTATTAACAATTTTCAAAGCCTTGATTTTAAAAAAATATTAATGTTTCTTGTTGATTTCAAGGTGAAACTTGTGTGAAGTTCCAATAGCTAGACAACCATGCTAAAACACAAATTAGTGCAAAAAAATCAATTTTAATCAATAGTTTTTGTTTTTTTTTTATTTGGGGTTGAGATTGGGGAGAGTGATTTTTTAGTGAGAGAATAGTGTTAATCGATGAGAGAAAAGAAATGATATGTCATTTAGATCTATTGTTGGTTATAATATATATATATAAGGGTACTTTAGTGATTCTCTCATATTTGAAATTTTCTTTTGACCTGTGATGCAATATGTAGTTTTTCAAAACACAGCGTGCAAGGGTAAAATGGATCAAACTATAGGATATTAGTGGTAATTTTAATTTCTTTAAATTCCTTTTGATTGAGACGGGCACGTTGGAACCCCAACAC
>Ga0307515_10006064_pt1 | contig 24297 bp, 4 predicted proteins | sample 17_EM_MG_FD_194513 | JGI IMG/M metagenome (GOLD analysis project Ga0307515, IMG submission 194513) | Populus trichocarpa ectomycorrhiza microbial communities from riparian zone in the Pacific Northwest, United States - 17_EM | ecosystem: Host-associated > Plants > Roots > Unclassified | place... | reverse complement strand
TATATAAAGGATCGGGGACAACCCTTTTTAAAGGGGGGGGCATTATTAGGTAAAACCTAAGTAGATAGTTATATAGCCGCAAGGTATGGGCGACCCTAGGGCAACCCAGGGATGACTTACCCGTAAGGCACGTGCTTTGTATATACCTAGGGAAAACCCTTCCTACCTCGCATATAGACTCCTCCTTTTCCCTTAAGGATTCGTCTGTCTATACAATATACCTATTATTCTATTATTAGACTCCCTATCTACATCCTTACCTTATAGTATTTCTAGCTAATCTATAATTAGGCGCTTATAATTTCCGTAGCTATTAATTTTATAGCTATATACTATATTACTATTAGAGACTTATTTAAAGAAGATTTATAAAATTATAATAGTGATTTTATTAAACCTAGTAAGCTCTTTTAGCTTCTAGCTTATCCCCTTTACCTATAGGTAAGCTAGCTAAACAGACTAAGGCAAGCACTGCTAATTAGTTTTCCTCTTATAATGGTGATTTAACGCTATCTTAAGGCGTTAATACGACCCCATAAAAGTCTCCCGCGCCTTCTCTTTAATACCCTTTATCCTATACGGAAAACTAGTTCCCCTTTATAGCTATAAACTTATTAATCTAAAGTATAAAGACATTGTAGCAAAGTCCTAGTAGTTAACCTTATAATTATACAAATAACTAAAAAGGAGAGAAAGAATAGTCGCTGTTTTAGGTAGACGAGCAACACTATAAAGAGCCTTAATAATTAATTAACTATAATCTCTAATATATAAGGCGGGGCGACTAAATATAGACGCGTAAAGAGAGGCAGAATAAGGCAGAGTTGGATAATATTTACAGACGGGATAACGTAATAGAAGAACATATAAAAGACGTCTCTTTTATTAGATATAATCCTAAACCACAAAGCAAAATATACTAGAGAGAAGGAGTATAATCGCCTGTAAATAAAAGCAACTATAATAAGCTAAGCCTACTAAAATACTAAACGTAGCGATTACTAGGTCTACTGGAAGGACGATATTAGAGCGGCTTTAAAGTAAATAAAAAGTTAATAATTAGCACTCCTATAAGGTTAAAAGGCTATAAAAATAAACTTTAAAGGAGATTCTACCTATCTATAACTGTAAATTTCCATTAATAGAGATATATTAAACCTTTACTAACTATAGCTTATCGGACAATTCTAATAGGCTCTAGCTCCTTACTTGCTTATTCTTCGCAGTTACTAACTAAGACGCTTTTATACAGCTATAGAATTCCTATCTTACCATTTAAGAGAATATAAGCACAGTTATTCTTTCTTTTAGTAATATAGTATCCGTAAACATAAAGTCTCTAGATTAATTAGATATCTTATTTACTATAGCTTTTATTATAAAGAGATTCCACCTAATTAGATTAGTGGAAACTTAGATATAGCTAGAATAGAATTACCGGCTTTAACTAGTCTAGTAAACTAGATGTTAGCGGAATAAAGAGCAAATATTAGAACTAGGTTATTGCAGCTAGGCTACTTCCTACGCTTTAGACAATATACTATCCTAGGCGTATCCTAAACTTATAAGGTATATAGTTAAGTATAATAAATAACTAACTACCCTAAAAAATAGACTTAGTTAGGGACGCAACTGGCATATACTAGCAGCTTAATTTAGTACTAGTATCCTTACTTTAGTTCTAACTAATAGTGATTTTAGTATCTATAACTGTAAGTAAGCTTCCTTCCTGCTAGCAGAATATATACTAGGCTAACTTCCTATAGTATTAAAAGACTTCTAGTAGATAATTTTAAATTGCTTATTAATATTTTAGATAAAGAATGTAGTGGTTTTCTCTGTAAATATAGCTAATAGATAATTTATTTTCTTAATCTCCTCTTAGGACCAATTCTAGAGAGAAAATATATACTTAAGAATACGGATAGATCCCTTATAAAGGAGGAGCTATTTAACTCGCTAGGTTTAATAGAGTACCTAAAACTAGATGGGTAAATATTAGTGTAGATTTTTGCAGTATATAGGGATGTGTGTTAATTATATATATAGATTATTATAACTAAAAAGCTTAATATAGCTCTTACTATATCTATTTATAATCTTTATATAAAGACAAATTTAATAGGCATTATATTTAGGTTTAAGGCTTCTAGGAGGCTCTTAATCCTAAGAGAACTAATCTTAATTACTTATTCCTACCTTTATTTTCTAGTATAATTACTATAAAGGAACTATAAACAGTATAGATGGTAGTAAAAGAATAAAAGATTAGAGATATAGTAAAGTGTAAGGCTTCGCACGTATAAGGTAACGCTAAGCTAGGTACTATACCGCGCTACGCCGCGTATAGGGCCGGGATAATAAAACATGCACCTCGCTCCTTATAATAAGCAATAACTAAGGGAGCATCCGACTAATCCAAAAAAGGTCTTTTATTTAACGCCTAAAATTGGGTACTTAATCCCCTAAACCTCCTTAATATCATCGCCTCCTTTTTAGCACTTAGTCCTGGGTTAAGCAGCAATGCTAATTATTTAAGCAATAGGAAATTCTATTAATAACTTTTTGCTCCGCCTAATTGCTTTTATAGCATCTTAAGTCCGAATAAATCTAAAATGTCTTCTTAATAGGCATTCTTGTCTTATCTTTATGCTTACTCTAGTTACTCTTATTTATATCGGCCCCGATTTTAATATAGTACTTAACGGCCTTATTTTTAGTCTAACTGCTATACTTAATAAAAAAGGGAATAAGCCTCGCCATTTTACTATAACGTATAGTCTTATAAATATTATAATACTACTTAATTGCTTTAAGCCTAGCGAGGATATACATCTCTAACTTCTACAATTGCGCCTCTGAAGTGGCATACTTATAGTATATACTCTTAAAGATACGAAACTCTTAGGGCGTATTAACGACCAACTAAAAGCAATTTATAAATACTAACTAAAGCTAGAGGTTCCTTTTAGGTATATTAAAAACTGGCGTGGATATAGACCTAGAGATTACCCTATTTATATATAAATGGTAAACGCTAGTACCTCCCGGGGTGTCTAGTAAGAATTTAAAGCCGCTATAAGTACTCTTAATTAAAGGCTTCTCTAATGGATATTCGGCTAATAATACTAAGTTAAGGAAGAACCGTTTAAAGCCTAAGAAGGGGAAATGTCTATTAGAGGCAGGAGATATTAGCCAGAATGATATAATAAAGCGTCAATTATAGACATATAGTAATTTAAGAGATAGAGTTAAGAAATAATGTTCTTAAGTTTTTCTATCTAAGGCTAGAGGAATTTAGAAAGAGACTAAGGTTTTATTTAACTTAGCTACATTTATAACTATAAATAAAGAGTGTTACGTCGGGCACTCCTGACTTTAAAAGGCTTATTCCATTAATTCTAGCGTCCTATACTCTAAATCACAGCTATATATACCCTATAATGTCCTTATATTCCAGATATTATTTAAATTATTTTCCGCATACTATACGCCGTTTTATCTAGCCGTATTATACTTACGCATGCACTTATTAGAGTAAAAGTTACTATAACTATACAAGAGTGTTTCCTAAACATATATAGTATACCTTTAAAGACGAGTTAGCTACTTTCTATAGATAGTAAGAAACGATTTTATAAATTTAAGGCAGAATGCTAGATCTTCTTTTATAGGAATTTATAGTTTTATAACCTTTTATAGAGTGATATTTCTTAAAGCTATTAGTATAGAACAGAGCTAAGGAAAGTAGACTTTAGTAGGTGTGAGGTAATAAGCTCCGCACTACTTAGCTACGGTATATATAAACCCCAAAAGGTAAGCGAGTGACTAGCTTAATGCCAGGCACGGCTGTGCGGAACAATATATATAGGCGAGGTGACGAATTACCTAACAGTAGGTATATAAACTATTAATACTTATCTCTACTTAAATAAGGCTAGATATATATATATTAGTATAGATATATTAGCAGCAAAGATGTATAAAAATAGCTATATATAGTAAGAAAATGCACTTAGATATTTAGACTATTCTATTTTAAAGTGCCTATAGTAAGGCTCTAAGATATTAAGTAGTAGCCTTATAGGTGTTACTAACTAGTAAATATAGATCCTTTTATATCTTAGATATTAACATCTAGTAATACTACCTATAAGTCAATATCTAAAACGCAGCGAAAGTGATAATATTCTATAAATAAAATAAAGTAGGGGCACTAAGTAGGCCATTCTACTATAGGCTTAGTGGGGGCATTCTAAGAGGATATTTTTGCTACAGATGCCTTTACTAAGAGGATAGTGCCTAGAATATGCCTCTAAGTAAGCTCGCATAGCATAAACTGCTAATTTAGCAGCGAGATAATAAATATATACGCTTTAGATACCGCCTTTTATCTAACTCTTTTACCTATTGCTATAAAGCCTTTATTTATACAGAAGCTTAAAAGCTCTTTACTTTAGTATAGCTAAGTAGGCATATAAACAATAAGTTAATTCCTCCTACCGTTATAGTTATATTTATCCGACTAGCATTATTAGCTAGTGCCTCTTCTCCGCCAGAGGCTATATACTATATCTTGTCCTTAATAAACCTAAATAGCGAAAGTGGCTAATAACAGCAGGATCTATAGGAGGTAACTCCTACTAGGCTTCTAGAAAAGAGATATTAGTAAGCAAAAGGATAGAAATAAATTACAAAAGGACAGGGAAAGGCGTTAGGATTTCTTATTCCTTATAGTTTTCTACCGTTTTCTTATTCCCTAATAGTTGCTTATAACTTAGTATTTTACTAAGGAACTGTAAACCCCTAGTTTAGGGGCTTATAAACTACTAGGATATAGTTACTAGTACATGTTAAGCTGCCCTAAGGGATTCATATATATAGGACTATAGCGCCATAGCCTAGAGGCTGCATGCGCAGTATTGTACGTAGTATAATATAATGGATATAAAATAAAATATAAAAAAACCTAAATAGCGACTTGTCTTGCCTAAGCCAACGCCCTATTTTATTATATTCCCCTTATATAAGCTAAAAGGATATCTACGGATTTTAATTACTGTGTTTTTAAAAAGCGCAATAACTTAGGGAGCTTAGGTAAAGGCTTTCTTGTTAGTTAGCGGAGGCGTTAAAGGCGGTATAATATGCTAAGATTCTTTTAAAGGAGGCTGCGATATAAATATAGCCGTATATTATAGTATAAGATAGGCTGCATCCTAAAGTTAAATAGTGGTCATCTTAAGGACAGGTTAGGGTTTGGGGGTTTTAGCATAGTTTAGTTAACTTAGTAACCGCGCTAAGCCGAACGCCAAGCAGCGGAGGTAGTTTATTACCGCTATAACGCCACACTTAAGATAATACTAACTATAGTTCCCTAGGAAGTAGACCCTTAACATATATATATATATATATTCTATTATAGCTATATACTATTTAGGGTATAGGCCGTTATAGAGCGCTAACTAAATACTTCCTACTATTAATATGCTTGCTCTAGTTTAGAAGCTAACTATAAGAACTATATATATCTATTACCTAATACTATATTTAACTAAGGAAATAAAGGAAAGTAATATATTACTATTAGAAGAGAGTTAGAGTTTAGAGGCAAACCTAAGTAAGTAGTTTTTAACGCCTTATATCCGTAGGGCTATTCTAGCGTTATACGCTTCTTAATCGGTAACGTACTAGTAGAAGTATATATAGAGGAGGCTCGCGGTATATTCGGTTGGATAATTTAAGGAGGAATTCTTAAAAGTCTTTGCTTATTAATATTGGCTTCTATACTCTTTATATCTTATATATTTAAATATAAAAGTTTAGTCTCCTTTATAAATTATATTATAGCTTTAACTACGCTAATGTCCAGCTTTTAGCGCTTAATTGGGCCGTTAATATTCCTGCCTCCTTTTTGCCCGTGTAAGTAGCCTCCTAATATATATAATAGATCCCTAAATTAATCTCTATACTACTCTCTTAGTTTACTCCTCTACTATACCCACCTCCTATAAAAGAAGAGGAAGTGCTATATTAATTCTATAAGCCTATAATTATATAACGCCGTCTCTAATATATTAATTTTATAGAGGTATTCCTTTAAAAATAACTTGCCAGTCTATAGCTGCGTAAGGATAGTAGCTTTAAAGCTAATTAGCTGCTAGTAGAATCCTACAGCCTTTTTAAGGTAGAGTACTGCGTTAATCTTCCTTATAAACTTGCCTGTATTAAATCTTTCTAATAAAAGCGGTCCTATTATTATCTTGGCTTTTTTTAAGGCTTATATTATAAGGTACTATAGGAGGCCATCTCTCTATAGTGGCTCCTCGCTTTCTAGTCTTATCACTACTTTAGTAAGCTTATTAGCCTTTTTATTTCTTATAAATCCTAAGTGGCCTAAAATCTAGTATAGCGTAATATTATTTAGCTAAAGCTTTTTTAAGATCTCTGCGACTATTTTTTAGCATACTTTAGCCCTCTAGCTCTGTACTAATAGCAACGCTAATTATAAGTTAGAGAATATTCTTATACTAAAGGCAGGTATTGGAAAACCTACTTAGTTAATAGCCGTGCATATAGGGTTCTATGGCTAGTTAGCTGCCTTACTAATTGCTAGAAGCCCTATAAGGTAGGCGTTAGCCTATTTAGAGCTTACCACTATTTTTAAAAGCGTTACTTTAGATAGTATAGTATATACGCCAATTTCTGCCCTACTATTACGTACTAATATATTAATGTATATATTAACCTATCCTAGCTTATAATCTTTAATAATAGCTTAAGTATATTCTTTATCCTTGCATATTACTATATTAGGTTTAGTTACCCACGGCGGGTAAGTATATAGTTTAACCTTTAGTACCCCATTTACCTAGACATCCTTATATATCTCTACTATCCTTTAGAGTGGCAACCTATGCTATTTATAGAGCCTTTGTTTTTAAATTATCTAATATAGGTATAATTTGCCTAGTTTATAAATTAATACCTAGAACGCGATGGCCTAGTTATATAGCCTTTATTTAAAAGGAAGTAAGCTAGCTTTTACTTCTGCTATTAGTAAAGCGACAGTATAGAACCCCCTAATAATAGCTTATACCGTAATCCTCTACGCCTATTAAAGTAGCTATATTAGCTCTTATATCGCAAGCGGGTATTATATTAATAACGTATAATCTATTACTAGTAGGACTAAGCTCTTAGCTAGTTACTTAACGCTCTTAGGCTATAGTCCCTTTAATTTACGTAACGCTAGCGCTACTTTAGTGGCTTTGCCTGTCTTATTTACTAGGTATACCTTAAACCTTAGCTCCTTATTAAGAATTACCCTAAGGATTTTAACTTCCTATATTAGGGGGATTCCTTTTCCTTTAAATTGGAGCGGTGTGGTGGCATTTCTACCCGCTTCTTTATATCTAGTAAGGTAGATAAATAACGTTTTCTTTACTTTAAATTAAGCTCCACTAGTCCTCTCCTATTTCTTAAGTATTGGTATAATCTCGCCCTAGATAATCTACATATTTTCCTCCACCGTAGGGCCTATAACCTATACTAAGTAGTTATTAATAAAGGCTATAGAGCTGCCCTTTTTAGGTGCGCTTTATATAAGATCCGCGTTAAAGAATAGAAAGAGTATTAGGGCTAGTGCTAATCCCTATAGAAGACCCGCCTACGGAAGCGCCTATACCTCTAATATATATCTATTAACTAGGATATAGGCTTAACGGTTTATATAAAAGTCCTATACCTATTATATAATTATCTAAGATATTTAACGCTGCCGTAATCTCCTAATTTCCGGCTCTATGGCTATATTATTATACATAACGTGTTTTACCAACAAGTCGGCCACCCCACCGAGCGAGCCAGCCTCAAAACTCACCAAAAATTAGAAAAATCGCACTTTAATATCTTAACGACCACTTAATAATAAATTTTAATAATTTGGATTTAGACTTTTATATATACTCTACAGCTTCTATTAAAGTTGCATTGTAAATAGGTTAGTATTTTTTAAGATATAGTAATTTAGCCTTATTTAGGGGTCAAAATAAGGCTAAATTACTATATCTTAAAAAATACTAACCTATTTACAATGCAACTTTAATAGAAGCTGTAGAGTATATATAAAAGTCTAAATCCAAATTATTAAAATTTATTATTAAGTGGTCGTTAAGATATTAAAGTGCGATTTTTCTAATTTTTGGTGAGTTTTGAGGCTGGCTCGCTCAGTGGGGTGGCCGACTCGTTGGTGAAACACGTTACCCTTAATATTAAATAATACTAGAGACAGCGTCTTCTTTCCTCTTTATACTCTAAATACGTCCTTATAGAGATACGATAGCGTATATATTGTTAACCTTTGCTTCCTAGGTCTAAAGTATATCTTAGGTAGTAGGCTATGTTCCTCTACTAGGTATACTATCCTTTCCACCACTAGCAATTTAAGTGCTTTTCCCAGTGTTAGGAGGAGGGAGATTGGCCTATAGTTATTTGCTACTATATAGTTCCCTTACTTTAGCTTCTATAGCGGCACAATCTTTACTACCTTCTATTTTTGTAGTACTTTTCCTATCTTAAGTAATTTGGTAAAGAAAGTAGTGATTTTACCGCTTAGTACGGGCTATAACTCTTACTATACTTTAGCTGGTAGGCTGTCCCTTTTAGGAGCCTTATCTAGGCTAGCCCTAAACACAGCTGCCTTAACCTTATATTTGGCGATAGGCTCCTATAGTAATTAGTTATAGCTAGCTATAGTGTCCTTCTCTTATTTATATAGTAGTGGGACCAGAAAGAATGCCTAGAGTAGTTCTCTTATAATATTATAGTTCTCTGTAACGACCTCTTCCTATCCTCTAGCCTTTTTAATTAGCAGTATTCTAGCGAACGCGGATATAGCCTACGGATTGAGGTATTTCGACGCTTTCTATATATTATTACTATTACTAAGAAATTTGTCCTAATAGAGCTTCTTATATCGCCAAATAGTTCTATAAAAGAGCTTCTTCGCTCTTACTACAATATTATATAGTTTAGGGTTATCCCTTTTTTACCTTTATATTGCACTATTTCTATTCCTCTAGTATATATATAACTTCCTTAGCGTTATAAGGTCTTTATTCTACTATCTTTTTATATATAGTAATAGCTTAGCCCGCTAGTAGTATGCTTTAAGGGCTTTATTAACCTACCTATTAAGGTAGTTAACTATTTTGTCTATATCTTCTATAGGGAATCTTATCTCTTTTTATTGCTCTATATCTTTTTAACTCTTATCCTAGTTTATATCTTTAATAAGCAGCCTCTCCTAGTTCTCCTACGTATCTATATTGACCTAAAAGCTAGTGTAAATAGCTCTATAGTCTAACCCGTACTTATACTCCTAGATAGTATACTTTACTAGTTTACTTACTAGGCCTAGGGTTATAAGTATAAAATTAATTATTAATATTTGCCCCGCATCGCTCTTAAATATAGGTACTCCTATTAGAAGTAGGCTCTAAAGTAACTAATCCACTATAAAGTTAATAATTAGCGCGCTTTCTTTTTACGTTAATATAGTACTAATATAACTTCCTCTCTATAGTAGATTGTGCCGATTAAAGTTGCCTACGATTACTACCTTAGTATATAGGTCGCGCAATAGTTTACCTTAGATTAGACTATTAATTATCTCTAGCCTACTAAAGAGCTCCTCTAGGTTCTCTTCCTTAGTTCTCCTTAAATATCTATCTAGAATATATACCGACACAATTATAAGTCTCTTTTAGCCGACGTGCGCTACTACTACCGTAATGTCTACTAAATTTACTTATAGCTATATAGCTACCAGCTCTCTAGATGCCTAGATATATAACCTAATTAAGGGATACTACTACTACCTACCTATTAGGACAAACCTTATCTACCAGGGGTTTAAGCTAGCTAGCACCACTTCCCTATTTAAGAGAAAGTAGTAAGGCCTCTAGCCTAGAATAAAGTAAAAGTCCGCTAGCGCTTTGTTATTATATAGCGTATACTGCGCTTCCTATACTTCTTTATATTCGCCTAAAGGATCTAAAGTTCTCTATTTATAGCGCTGTTATATAAGAATCCTGTCCATCTTTTTCCTATATACTAGGTATTTACGGTATAATACTTAATAAGGACCCTAGTAGTTTATATAGTGTAGATTAACCGTCTTATACTAGAGATAGCCTTCCTACCTATATATTTCGCATATATTAGGTTATGTATAGTCTCTAGCCCTATGTCTAAACCTTTTACATTTATAGTATGCTATAGGGGTGCGTCGCTCATTAAATAGTGATATAATAATCGCGCCTCCCCTAAATAATACGTTGTCCGACATAAGCAGCTTCTCTATATCCTCCTTTATTGCCACTTTAATAATCACCAACGCGTGCTAACCGCGCGGCCTTGGTTGTCCTAGCTATCTTATTATATATACCTCTATACTATTCTCTACCCTAAAGCGCTCTATAGCTAACTTACTTACTTTTTTACTATTAATGTTTATTGCTAAAGGTACTTTAACCTAGTCTGCCTTAACCGTATACTACTTAGGTCCAATAAGCCTCGCCCTAGGAATATGCGGTTTAAGCTATTAAGCAGTTATCTACTTAAACGCAGCTTTTTTGTCTTTTTCTACTAAGAATCTAATAATTCTTACGCTGTCGCTTGTTCGTTATACGCGGAAGTCCTTAAGTATAGCTCCCGTAAGCCCCTTAACATCCTTTATACCTTATATAATGGTTTACTTTACTACTTTAGTAGTAGCTACCTTTTCTATTGCCTCCTTACCTATTTAGCTAACGTCTATTACTAGCTGCTAATTGGGTTCCTTGGGGTTTTTAGCGCTTACCGTTTATAGTAAAGTTATCTCTAACCCTACTGTGTCTTTACTGGCCGCTACCAATGCCTATAATTATATTAGAGCTAAGGGAGTGTTTAGTTACGCTTATAAGGACTAAATAGCCTTTTAAAGTTTAGCATTTTGCTTTTTAAGGCTTTGCTGTTCTAATTTAATGTCTACTAGGTTATTTCTAATACTCTTAATAATGCTATTCTGGTTTATAATAATGTTGCTTTACTATACTATAGTTTCTTTAAGGCTTTTAATAAGTTAACAAAATTCGTTATAATTAATACCTCCTTTATAAGGAACTGGGAGTTCCTAAGGTTAATATAGTAGAAAAAGGCTTAACTTAGCACGATTAGTCAATGGAGGATACTGTCTGTATTTAACACATCACAAACAGCTATCTCCCTACTAGAGTAGCTGCTCGTGGTTTTATCTGGCGCCGTTTAGTTAGGACTTTACTAGATTAAGGCAAAGCCTCTAATTAGTCTAATTCTATTTACAGCTCGGACTAGATATACCTTATTATCCTAACTTAGGTCCACCTAGGCTCCGTATAAGGCGGTAAGTCCTCCTCTGCTCTAATTGTTACTAGATTATTACTGTTTATAATAAAGCCCCCATTCTTACGGATTGCGACCCCGAAATCCTTAATATGGCTCCGTAGAAATTAAGCTTTTCTTAGCCGAGAGACTAGGGACTAGTGGCTTGGCACTATCTTATAAGATAGTTCTAGAATTTAAATTTTTAAGCTCTTTAGTTATTCTTTTATCAATCTTAGTAACTCGTTCTTAGATTTTATCCTACTTTTAGTCTAATCTGCTCCTCTCTAGCTCTTTATAAGCTCTTTTAGCCCTTACTAATAATTCTACTAATACTTTTAACCCTTATAGTCCTAAATATTCCAACTAACTTTAATTAGCGACGGTTTGCTCTTTTTTTAGTTTCTTTTCTCTTTTTTATCTAGGACCTGCTTGCCTAAGTCTGTTATCCTTTAGCCCAATATAGTAGTAATAGGAGAGAGTTATGCCCGAATCTATAATAATAAGTTAAAATAGACCCTAATAACTAATGGTTGCTATAATTATTTCTCTAAGTTCCTAAAGTGGCTTAAACGGTTTTAGAATAAGGAGGTCCAACGGTCTAACATAGTCTATTCTATCTCTACTGCGGCCGGTCTTAATACGGCCCAGTTTATTTCTAATTTTTGCTATTATAGGTGCTTTAGAGACAGTTCGCTTTATTATAGCTAGGTCGGTTCCTATTAAATCTAGATTATACCTTTTTAGTTAAGTGTCGCGCTTATTAGACTAACTGGTCCTATAAATCCCTAAATACTTATTTAACCAATCTGTTAAATTTTAGAAGCTCGCTTAGGACCTAATCTTAGCTATTAACTAAGAAAATACAGACCAGATTAAGACTCTTTAAGGCAACGTAGATAGTACTTATATGGTTTTAATAAAGGCGCTTTATACATAAGTAATTTCTTTTAGTTCTTTTGGTTTTCTATTAACCCTAATAGCTACTACATTTTTAAAAATAATAATCTTACGGCCTATATGGGCACTTATTACTTTAATAGGTCCGGTAAGGAACTTCCGCGTTATAATCGCTCTATTAGGGCCGCTTTAGCCAAACGCGGCATTACTAAGGTATCTTCTGGCTCTATTGCCTTTAGTGCCTTATCCACTACTCCTATACTTTATCTGCCCTTATTTAGCAGTAAATGGCGCTATAAGGCTATACCTAAACGCGAGCGGGTTAAAATTAACCTTAATTCTTTTAAAGAGGACCTTTTTGGAGTTAACGAGGTAATTACAACTAAGATGCCCCGTTTTAGCACTGCTAGGATCTATTCTAGCCCTTTGGCCGGATTTAGCTCTATTACTACTAAGAAGTCTTATACTGTCTCTTTTAACCCTATTACTCCTACTAAGCCTAGTAAGTTAACCTCTATTCTATAAAGGGACATTCCAGCTCTTATTTTGTCCTTCCTATAAGAATTAGCCCTAACTTCTCTTAATAGGGTCCTATCTATTTAGTTAAATAGTGTGTCTAGTTTGCTAAAATAGAACTCGGAACGTCTCTAGGAAGCTCTTACTACTATAGGTCTTATTAGTATCCTTTTAGCTATTCTTAATACTAATTAGTCTATTTTAGGTGTAATATACTCTAGCTACTCCTACTAAGGTTATTATGGAGCTTAATAGTTATACTAACCTCCTTTAGCGCCTTTCTTATAACGTTAAGGACCTAGGGGCCTAGCTTAATTTTCTTAAAGGGAGTATAACTAGCATTAACACCATTTTATGCCGCATTGCTAACCGTTTTAATAATGCGGAGCTTATTAGCAGCACTCTAACCCCTATAGCCCCTCCTATACCTTAAGCTAATCCCCTTAGCCATCCTAAGCCAGTTAGTAGCGATATAACTTCTCCTAATACTTTAGGGAATCCTAAGCGTAATTCTAGTGCCGATATAGCTTATTTTTCTTTAATTAGGGACGATTTAGCTAATAGCTTTAGTTCGGCGGGATTTGGTACTAGCGCTTAGTAAGTAGTCCTTTCTTAACCCTTTTTGGCTAGGTTGATATCTTATAGGTCCCTTTAGGCGGCGGCCTTCTTTAGTTTGGTTTCTTTTATTATATTTAAGTTAGTTAGCAAAAAATAGTAATAGGTTAACCCTTTTCTTTTATACTTCTTACTTAGGTAGGTATAGACTAGCTCTTTTAGCTATAGGGCACTATTAATACTCCCTAAACTAAATTCTACTATATCAGTTCTAATTCGTTCCTAATTACGTTATTATCCTAGTTAAACTAACTAAGTCCTCTTATAGTCTTACTAAAACCCATAAAACCCTATTTAGGGGAAAATTAGGAAAGAGTTACTGTTTAGCACCCTTTCTCTTTTTTAGGGGCCGTCCCGGTCTATTATAGTTCTTGCTTTTAAGGTTTAAGTTATATATAGTCCGTAGCCTATTTTATCCTAAAGTGCGCCTATAAGCTCTTATTGTAGTTTCTAATAAGTTTTTGGCTAGTTTTTATATATTATCTTCTAAACTATATCCTTTCTAACGCACTTAGTACTTTATAATTCCATTTTCGTCTTCTATTTAGCCTAAAATGGCTTTAATATACTATTGTTCTAATTTGGGTATGTTTACAAAATAAGGTATAAGCTATTATCTCCCACTAACTATATTTGGTATATATTTTTCTAAAAGGGATATATAGAACACATTATAGATGTTTTAATTTTTTAGTAATTTAAGCTAATACGCCTACGTATTAATTACCCTTATAACCTTAAAGGGTCCAAAGTTCTTATAATCTAGCTTTTTCTTAGGTCTACTTGTCCGTATATACTTACCCACTAGCTATATATAGTCTCCTTCCTTAAATTTTATGGGTTTGTAACCCATATTGTAGTATTTTACTTAGAATTCTTAAGCCTTAACTAAAGATTGCCTTAAATTATCGTAAATTGTCTTTAATTTATTGGCCAATTCTTTGGCGTACTTTAACATACTACCTCTATAGGCTTCTTTTAGACCCTCGCCTCTAAATAGCGTTTTAGCCTTATTTGCCTAAAATAGGGTTATTCCTATAAAGGCGTGGATTAAGTTATTATAAGCAAACTCCGCCGTAGTAAGGAGACTAGCCTAGTTTATCTATTTAAAGTTATAGAATGCCCTAAGGTACTGCTCTATAGTTTAATTTTACCTTTCTATCTGCCTATCTATCTAAGGGTAGAACGCAGTAGATAAGTTTTACTTAATTCCTAGATAGAAGTATAGTAAAGACTAAAATTTAGAGGTTATAATTAGTCCTTAGTCTAATATAATAGACTATAGAACTCTATATAGTCTGATTACCTCTCTTATAAGTAGGTTCGCTAGACCTTAGGCCTTTAAGTCCCCTCTTATAGGGATATAGTAGGCCATTTTTATAAATCGGTTTACTACTACTAGAACTACGTTATACTGGACACCTATATACTTACTTAGAGGTAGTTCCATAATAAAATTAAGTGTAATATCTTCCTAGGGGCCTCTTAGAACTAATAGGGGGTATAGTACCCCATATAGTTAGTGTCTTAACAGCTTAATCCGGCTGTAGGTATGGCAGCCTCGGATCTAATCTTTAATATATTATCTTACTTTCAGCTAGTAGTATTAATATTAGACCAGTTTTAACGTTTTTATTATACCGAAATGTCCTACTAGCTTACTATTATGGTAATACTATATTACCTTAAGCTATAGTCTCCTACTTAAGATGTATAGCCTTCCTTAATAGCGGAGTATACCATTATTATCCTTCTAATCTTTTAGCCAGATTGGGATAGTGTAATTACTCTAACTCCGGCTGCCCTATTAGCGCTCCTTCTCCTTTATTTTATCTAATTACGCCTAAACCTTTTAGGCTATTAAATTAGTAGATAAGGCTTCCTTTGCCTCTTCTAGGAGTAAGTCTTCTAGGGTATATACCGTTTTAGACTCTTCTGCTGCTATCCTAGCTAGTTTAGTCCGTAGCGCTTAATATTACGCACTACCTATACTAGTGCGGCCCAATCGGCCTATAATTACTCCTATTAATAGCTAGCCGCCTACTTTATCGGATTGGCTCGTATTAAGCTATAATTAAAGACTTTAAAGAATTGCATTTAGTTCTCTATTAGTAAGGGGGATAGTTTAGTCTATCTCCTTATAATCTGGTTACTGTAATAGGGCGTCCGCTAGGTTACTTACGCCTTTTCAATATATAATGCGGAAATTAAAGATGGCTAGCTATTTGGCCCATCTTACCTATCTCCGCAATAGCTCTTTCGTTATTATAAAAGGCCGTAAATTGGTGTAATTAGTCAGCAATTCGACCTAATATTGCGCCCCTTTTAAATAGTGTCTCTAGTGCTTAAAACTGGCTACTATTACTAGAAACTCCGTATTATACGTATTGTAGTTACATTCTGCCGCAATTAGCTTTCTTAAAAAGAATGCCACTAGGTGCTATTATAGTTTCCTATTAGGCCCTAAAACTTGCTAGCTTAATATGCCTAAGATTATAAATCTAAAAGCGTCCGTCTTAATCCTTATAGGCATCCCTAGCCTAAAATGGATTAATAGGGGGGCCGATTTAAACTGCTTCTTTAATAGTTTAAAGGCCTCTAACGCTTTTAGGTCTAGTTTAAGTTCCTTTAACTCTTCTTATTTCTATCTCCAGCCTCCTTTAGCCGCGCTACGACTACGTTCAGTCACTTTATTTAAGGGTGCTGTAATATAGGAGAAGCCCTTAATAAAACGGCGGTAATAATTAGCGAATCTAATAAAGATTCTTACCTTTTGTATACTTTTAGGCACAGGCCATTCCTTAATAGTTTAAACCCGTTTAGGCTTTATTGTTACGCTATTCTAGGTTACTATAAACCCTAAAAAGTTTATACTGTCCTTATAGAAGTTATATTTAGACAGTTTAGCGTATAATTTATATACTTAGAGTCTCTCTAAGACCTCCTTTATATAGGCCTTATAATCTTCTACCCTCTTAGAGAAGATTAGGATATTATTAAGGTATATAATGCAGGTTACATCTAATAGGTCCGATAGGGCGCTATTAATATACCCTTAAAAGGTACTAGGGGTATTACTTAGTCCAAATAGGACTATAGTATATTTAAAAAGCCCGTATCTAGTCCTAAACGCTATTTTTTACTTATCGCCCTCTTTAATCCTAATACAATAATACGCATCTCTTAAATCTAATTTAGTGTAGCGGGATGCCCTATATAACTAGTTTAAGGATTTCTAAATTAGGGGGAGTAGGTACTAATTCTTTTTAGTAATTGCGTTTAACCCTCTATAGTCTATATAGAGACATAAGCCTCCATCCTTTTTCTTAATAAAGAGGATTAGAGCACTAGTAAGAGATTATAACTTGCGGATCTACCCGTATTATAGATTCTTGTCTAGATACTCCCTTAAAACCTTTAGTTCGGCTTTTAAAAGGTTATATAGTGGACTAAATAGGGGTTATTTGCCTTTTATTAACTTAATTACTAGCTTATATAGACCGTGGTCTAGTAATAACCCAGCTTCTTTCTTATTAAATACGTCTGTATAGTCCTTATAGGCTTCTAGTAGAGTATCTACCGGCTCTTTAAGCGCCGTAATAGTTATATACATAATAAAAAGATCTAAGTCCGCGTGTCGCAGACTTACTATAAAGGATCTCGGTCCTTCTATTGTAACCTTTTAGTATTTCTTATTCCCTTTAGCCCTTTAGAGCCGTAGAGTTTTCTATATAAAGCTTAGAATTAGGTCCTATTTAAATAACTAAGGCATACCTAAGACTATATTAAATCCGGCTACCTCTCCTATAAAAAAGGAGTCTACTCCGCCTTGTTTTAATCCGAACGAATTAGTAACCTTATATAGTATACTAGCCGTTCTATATATAGCTAGAGGTTAGTAGTTAAGGGTTTTATACCCTTCTAGCCTCTACCTATTATAATTTAGTCCGCTACGTGCTAGTAGGGATAAGGTAACAATATTGGCTTCCGCTCTATAATTGATAAAGGCACGGACTAATATATTGCCCTTTAGGCCTCTTACGCTTACTATAACTTAAATTAATAAGCTACCTAGGCCTCTTTATCTGCTAGAGTTGCAGACTTCTTTTTATTACTCCTTTATATACGTAACCTTGCCTATAATATATAGAGCCATTACATCGTAGGGTTCGCTTTTTTTGTTTCCTTCTTTAGCTTATAGCACTTCCTAGTAATATAGCCTAGTTAGTTATAGTTATAATATCTTAGACTAGATTGGTTACTTTTTAGCTTCCCTTTCTTATTAGGGTTAAGCTAATCTTCTTTAGACTAGTTTTTCTGGGACAATAATAGACCTAATTATTGTTATCGATTCTAGTATGTTCTTAAGTTATTTACGTTACTCTAAGACCTTTTTCTTAAGTTCTTTATTTCTAAGGGTGCTTATTTCTAGGCCGATTTAGACAATTCGCGCTTTATGTCCCTATATACTTCTTCAGCATCTAGTTCTATTTTAGACAACTTATAGTATTCTACCCCAGGGATATAAAATAGCCTCTTTTATATTTCGTCCAATAGGGCCGCTTTAAACTTTAGGATTTATATTTCCTTATCTTATATACCTAGCTCTCTCTATTATACACGGAGGTATTATAATAGGTCTAATAGGGTCCAGTTTCCTTATATTGCTCTTTTAATTCTAGTAAAGGCATTAGCCTTACGCTCCTGTTCTGTCCTAAGTAATAATAATATATACTCTTTTATTTTTTCCTAAGTTTGTTCCGTAACGGGCTATATAGCCTTTATATTGTCCCATCTTTCCTACTAAGTATCCCCTAAATACTTATATGCAAATTCGGTCCGCTATAATTCCATTTTAAATATATATAGGACCCGAATAAAGAACTTCTTACAGTCTTTCTTCCATTTGTCCTATTTGTGTCTCCCTTTACCTATAAACTTTATTAGTAGCTATAGTTTAGGCAATTGGGATTATAATATAGCGCCCCTAATAGGTATATTAACCTCTTTTAGATCCGGTGGGGTAAGGGTTAGTACGGTTAAGGATCTTGCTAGTGTTCTTCTGTCCTCTTCTAGCGGTTGTTAATATTCCTCTAGTTTTTGCCTTATTTGTAATAATATCTGCCGTTCCTTGGCAAGCTCTAGCTGCAGTTATATAGCTACTAGCTCATCGTCCAGACTTTAGTTTTCTACCTCTAATTAAGCCAGTTTTCCTCCTTGTGTGACTCTTTAAGGTCCTTATTTAAGGTCGTCCTCGCCCTATTTAGTTAAGATTGACTTATTTTATTCTTTTTCCTCTAATCCTTTATTATTAGAGTCTTCTAAATTCGGTTAGATCGTATTAGACACCAATTAGAAGTTTAATGGTCCCGCTGCCGCATTTTATTTGTTCCTCTTTATTTGCGGTTAGTTTGCGCCTAATGCTATATTATGTGGTTAGAGGTTTATCTTCGTCCAAGGACCTTATAGTACTATAGAGAGCTATTCGCGTGTAAGGAACTAGGAGTTCCTAAGGTTAATATAGTAGAAAAAGGCTTAACTCGGCATAATTGGTTAATGGAGGATACTGTCTGTATTTAACACATCACGAACAGCTATCTCCCTACTAGAGTAGCTGCTTGTGGTTTTATCTGGCGCCGTCTAGTTAGGACTTTACTAGATTAAGGCAAAGCCTCTAATTAGTCCAATTCTATTTATAGCTCGGACTAGATATACCTTGTTATTCTAACTTAGGTCCACTTAGGCTCCGTATAAGGCGGTAAGTCCTTTTCTGCTCTAATTGTTACCAGATCATCACTATTTATAATATCCTTCTTTATATTTAGGTAAGGTAGAGACTCTTACTATAGGGAATAGAGGCAATATATACTATATAGCTTATAGTTCTATTTATAGTATAAATATCTACTATTTAAACTATGCTAATCTTTAGGATTGTATCCTTAGCGACTGCTAGGCCTCTTACACTTTTGCGCCCGGTTTCTTTAGATGTCCTCTTAGTGAAGCTACTAGCGGGTTTAGAGGTGGTGTTGCTAATACGCGTTTAGGGGTCGAAGCAGCTATCGGGGCTCTAGGGCTTTGTTTAGTAGGCCGTATGGGCCGCCTTATAGCGGGAACTAGCTAAACAAAAGACCAGAATTTGATTAAAAGAATGTCCGAGATAAATATCCTCCTCTTTTAAAAGTTCTCGCTACCTATACTAGCAACTAATTTCTTCGTAAACCCTTAATAAGGGTGTGGCCAGAGCGGGTCAGCCACCCTCCCTACTTATAGTGGCGACATTTAGTGTCAAATTATATTTATTACCGTTTAATATCATTTATAAGCATGCTTACGCAGCTTAACCGCTCCGCATTTGCACAAGCTTTTATTTACTATATATCTTTAAGGTTATGTCTAACTAGGGGACTCGCGAGTACGTAATCTACAAAATAAAGTTACCTTAAAATCTTTTCACCATATTCTCGGTCTTCCATTTGTTTAGAGTTTTAAATGGTGATGTTATATAAGGATGCTAAGGGCACAGGACTTGTTTCTACAGATGGTTCTCTTCCACCGCAAAGTAATACAAACTTGACCCTGCTATCCGTTGATAGCCATTCTATCTCTACTTAATAAATTCCCCTCATTAACCATTCTGTATTATATTTAATGAAAATTCCGCCCCTACTCTACGTTTAAAAAGTTAGCTTATATTTTTCTATTAGTATAATTACCGGAGAAGAACTAGTATACTTATACCTATTAAGCCACAAGCGATATAAAAGCGAAGGCGGCTGCTAATAAAGTAAATGCGATAGCTACCTACCTAACTGCTTTAGTATATGCTAAAAGAATAAGCAAAAAGAATAAAAATGCTGCAATAACTAGGAGCTGGATTAAAGACGAAGTAAGAAGTCCTAGACGTTCCCATATATTTATCTAAAGGCTATTAAACCCGGCCTTAGTATACTCTTATTAAAATGCAAATACACTTATAAAGAGAGCTATAACACCTAGTATAAGGATAAAGAGCAGCTAACTAATACTAAGGAGAGTTTAAACCGATTCCCATATAAACCGTAGATTTATAGCTAGTTTACTAGAATTTATAATCTCGGATACAATAATTGCGAAGGTTAAGGCGCTAAAGATAGAGATGCTGATCACAAATAAGAGAAATCCCTTAAAAGACTTAATTACTACCTCTATGTTGCTAGCCGGTAATATAGTTAGAGTTGCAGAAGAGCTTAATATAGATGCTATACCTACTACGTCTTTATCGGGAGAAGTTATAATTAAGCTTAAGATAGTTAGGAATCCAGGAGATTAAGTTTAAAGGTAGGTTACAATTATAGTTTAAAAAAAATAGGTAGTGGTTTAGTGCTTTTGCTGTTTACCCTATATTAAGTAACCAAAAGTAATCGAAAACGCAAGTAGTACGGCGCTATAATGCGGCTGAGTTGCCCGCTTCAGCTTCGTAGTATCTTTAATAACTTAACAAACCTTCTACCTGTATAGTGTTGGATATACTTACCCCTTAGAGTGCCTTGTCTCTCTAGCACCATAGTAAAACAGAAAATAAGTTTTAACTTTAGAGAAAGGATTAGCACCTATTGCGTCCAACAGGCGGAATAGGGAGTGGAATCGCTTACTAGGCCTAGCCAAAACTAAACCTTACTAACCGCGTCCCAAACAATATCCTAGATTTAGCGTAATCTAAAAAAAGCGCCTTTAGTATTAAGCTTCTAGCGCCGGGCGAAGCTCTATTAATTAAGTAAGTATAATTAATATACTTTCCTAGCTTCTTAGGCTAACCGCAGCGTCTATAAACAGCATTATTGCCGTTTATGGCCTTAATGGCGATAGAGAGAAGTTATAGACGGTAAATAACGGAGTACTGTGGCTACAAGTATTGCTGCTAAAAGAAATACCTAATATTCGAGTGCTTATATACGGCTATAATTCGCGAACGCGGAGCTCGGAATATCTTACGTATTAAACACTTTATAGACACTCTAAAACTCTAGTAGAACGGCTAAGCCTATACTAATAAAGAATAAAGGTAGGTACCCCTATAGTTAGAGTTACGCAAGTCTTACTAATAAAGGACTAATAAGACCGAACAGCACCTGATTATTTTCCTCGCGTATAGTCTAGGAGGTATTATAGTAAAAAGTATAGGTACACCGTCTGCGTAACGGAGAGTTTGTTATTAATAGTACAATAGGCACTAATACACTTAAATATAGTAGGCTTTTCCCATAATAAACACCATAAGATAATTAAGCTTTCCACTTATAGGGTTGTCTTTTTTAGGACACTATATTAAGGCGCAGATAGCGCATTATAAGGGAAGGTGCTTATTAATATAACGTCAATCTTCCGACATACTAGTACTGCAATTTTTAAGCATTTAGAGAAGGATTCCGAGTGGCTTAAAATATAGCTAGAGTAATATAACTCCATTAGCTTGGAAGTCTTTACTATATTCTACTTTAAGTTATATCTAACCCCCCTTTCTGTGGGACGTTTAATAATAGTAAGTTCTCTTAGCAAGAAGGATGGATAGTGCGCTAATATATATACAGATGGTTCTAAAGGCATTAGCCATAATCCCTAGAATGCGAAATGCGGAATCCGTTAAGATTAGAAAGGATTATACTAATTTAGTTAAGTTTTAAAGTAAATTAGAGGACGACTTCTAAATAATTATGGGTTATCTAAGCCTAATATATAAGAGCGCGTAAGAGAAAGTCACTTAAAACTAGGAGCATTAGGAAGAAATTAAGGGTGTGTAATTTAGTCTTATATTGCTGCCTAAGATAAAAGAATTTAGCTTCCTAGTCTTTTTCGGATTAGCTGCTATTCTATTCTCATTAACTATTAAATAAAGGCTTAAAAGCGGAAACATAGCCGGACGACTTTAAGATCCCCTTAATAGTAGGCTATAACCGTAATCCGAATTTTATTGGCCGGACTAAATACCTAAATCATATGCACAATATCCTAGACGATATTCGGTAGAAGAAAAGACTATCTATACCGCTTATAATATATAGGGCTGGCGGTATTAGAAAGACCTAGCTTATCTACAAGTTTATATTTACGCATTCGGCTAACTTCTCTTTAATTATTTAGATAGATAGCTAAAACATATTAATCGTACTAACTTAATAGCACGAGTGAGTCATATCCCGGGGCACGAAATACGTATAGTATCGTATGCTCTTTGGGATGGTGGTAACTGTCGATTGTATGAAGCAGACTACGTGGTCTATATACTAATGCACCTCCCCCCTAATTAGTTAGTGCCTCATAAGTGCACCAGACGCGTAAGCGAGTGGTTGGTGTACTAAACGCGTAAACGCGTACCTGGTGTACCGAACGCGTAGGCACGCGGTTAGTACGATAGGTGCTGTAATTATACACTGGCGGTACTTAAAAAATGAAACCACTTATGTACAGCCTCCGTAATTACTTTAATAGAACTATAAAATACAAAAGAAAATACATAGGAAATCTCTCCCGAGGTGCCGTCTAGGCTGCCTTCCAAACGGTGCCCTAAGCTAGCCGTAAGTTCTGCTTACGGTCCGTAAAATAAACCGTACGGTCTTTTAACGGGCAGTAGACGAGCCATAAGTTAGATCGTAAGGGCCGCTAAGGCGCTAGTGCTAAGCGAGCCAATAGCGATTTTCCATCCCGGGGATGGAAAATCGTGATTAGTTAATTTAACTACCCTATAAAATTCGGCGGGTTACGTAAGTCTACTAAGTTCCACCGTAGCTTTCTACCGTTTTCTACCTGTACTGTATAACGAGCCGTACGGCCTTCCAACGGGCCGTAGACGTACCGTAGGTACTCCGTTAGTCCCGTTCTACCTATTCTATAACTTTTAGGTTAAGCTTATTTGTATTAGTTAGGGTTTTAAGAGCTTAATATAGCTTTGCCTTAGTTATAGCGTCTACTAGGTTGTCTCCGCTGCTAATCCATTTAACCTCCGTAATCTTGCGCCGTTTATAGGCTTGACGTAAGTATATAAGGTTAACTATAAGCCTCTTCTCTTATGTTATACCTAGTTTAACTAGGCAGTTGTAGAGGGACTTTAAATTAGTGCATAGAATTAGGGGTAACTACTCCAGTTGTAGAATCTTCTAGACTATTAATTTAATTACGGCTACTATATTAAAGCTATAGGCTAGTATATATAGCTTAAAAGCTAGTACACTACGGGTTACTTATTTACACTTAATTAAAGACTAGTGCAGTATATTTACGTCCTAATTACGGTCCGTAAGTACAATCACAAAGCCGATTTATAATAATAGGTCTTTATTATTAGTAAAGGAGGCATCTATAAATGCCATTATACTAAGGGAATTTAGGTCTAGTAGTATAAAAGTAAGTCCTCTTATTACGTTGTCAATTTGCCATTAAATGCGCTTATTAAGCTATTTAATATTTTCTTCTTACGGATCTACTGCCTAGGCTGTAAAGGATAAATCGTAGGCAGATTTGGGTTGGCAGACTATAGCTATATAGGCGCCTCTTACACGCTATGCAGCATATTGGTCCTTTATATTTACGGTTTTATAAGTCTCTCCGCAGGAACTAGTAAGGTCCGTAGGCTTTACTATAATAGGCTTTAGGTTTTAGGCTTAGCGTTCCTAAGTTAGCTTAATTAGGTTGCCCTTTTATATAATTAGGCCTCTATTAAACTTAATTAGATTCTACTTAGTTAGCTACTTTTACAGCTTTACTAAGAACTTGGCCTTTTATAGTTTAGTTTCTTTAGCGTCTATAAAGGTCTAGTCTGCTAGGAATAGGGTATCGTTTATTTAAAGTCTAATAATACTAAGGCCGTTTAATGGGCTGTATAGGAGGCAG
>Ga0307515_10006063_pt1 | contig 24301 bp, 15 predicted proteins | sample 17_EM_MG_FD_194513 | JGI IMG/M metagenome (GOLD analysis project Ga0307515, IMG submission 194513) | Populus trichocarpa ectomycorrhiza microbial communities from riparian zone in the Pacific Northwest, United States - 17_EM | ecosystem: Host-associated > Plants > Roots > Unclassified | place... | reverse complement strand
AACGTCTACACGTCTACACATCTGCACATCTACAGGTCTGCACGCCCGTACGAACGTCTGCACGTCTGCACGTCTGTATATCTACAGGTCTGCACGCCTGCATGTGGCTCTGCACGAAGCTCTGCATGTGGCTCTGCACGAAGCTCTGCATTAAGCTCTGCTCGAAGCTCTGCATTAAGCTCTGCTCGAAGCTCTGCTCGAAGCTCTGCTCGAAGCTCTGCTCAAAGCTCTGCTCAAAGCTCTGCTCAAAGCTCGAAGCTCTACCCAAAGCTCTGCCCGAAGCTCTACCCAAAGCCCTATATAGAGCCCCAAAGCTCTACTAACACGCAGCACTAATATATTAGTATACTAGGAAGGTTTTACAATCGCCCGTACAAACGCCCGTACGAACGCCTATACAATCATCTCTACAAACGTCTCTGCAATTGATCGCCCGTACGAACGTCTGCACATCTACACATCTACACGTCTGCACGCCTGCACGAAGGTCTGCACGAAGGTCTGCACGAAGGTCTACTAAGGCTCTACACGAGGCTCTGCGCGAGGCTCTACCCAAAGCTTACCCCCTAGTAGTAGTAGAGGCTCTCCGGGCTAAGGGAGGATGTTTTTAAGGAAGGGCCTAACTATAACACCTACTAGGTGTTATAATAGCTTTAAGTAGTAGATATCTACATATCTATATAGTTTTATTAATATCAGCAGACTATTCAATAAGATAAATATATTCTTAGGTTTTTAATAACGCGTTTTTTAACTTTAACGAAATTGATGTTAGGACTAAGCAATAGTTGTATTATAAAATTTATACCATTTAGAAGCCCTAAGTCTTAAAAATAATGTATGAGCTTTTGGTAATAATAACGCGTTATATAAATAAATAAATTAGAAATCCGCAATCTCCATTTTATAGATTTTGTTTAGGATTTTAACAAAACTCGCCAAACGCCCTCAGACGTGATTTTGCAATTCGGAAGACGGCGTAGGTTATTCCGACGCTAGCTAAAAAATCACGTCTGAGCTCGCTGAGGTAAGGTCGACACGAAAGGCTGACGATTACCTCAGCAAGCTCAGACGTAACCCCGTTGGTGCGGAGTCAATCGGCCCGCAAGCGGGTGACTAACCACGTTTCGTGGTGCACCTTCGAAATCACGACTTTATGATTTTCCCTATACTCGCGGTTGAATTGCTCAACCACAACGGCATAAAATACTACTAAAAGTTCATCGATTAGAGAGACGACCTAATATTTCATAAATATTGGGTCTAAATTAGCCTATTTTTGCCAAAAAAAACCGTTCTTAGGAATCCCAATATTACCTATAACGTCGTAATAAGTATACATATAAAAGCCAAAATCCATTACTAATAGATCTAGTTCTTGCGATTATTTTAAGCCTACACGCAGGCCTAGACCTTACGTGGGTAGCTTTAACAATTTCGTTGAAGATTGTATATAGCTCCCATATAAATAAGTCGCGTCGCTTAATAAAGTCTGGAAAGTCCCTCAGACCATAGAATCAACCCTTTGACGAAAAAGGTTAGCGATATCCGCTTGCGGATATACGCAAGTCCGCTAATTGATTCTACGGTCTGAGGTTGCTGAGGTAAGGCCGACGATGATGCTGACGATGATGCTGACGATGATGCTGACGATGATGCTGGCGACGACAATTCGTAATTGCCACTCGGTCGACACCAAGTAGCTGCACGCTAACCACTAGAACTGAAGAGATTGCTATATTTTTCATCATGGTCTTCCCATTTGGCATTTCGGTAGGGGACTTTATCTCTGGTATCGAGCTGGTTGCTACAATTATCGCTGCTTTGAAGGATAGCACGGGGTCGAGCGCCGAGTATAGTGAGCTCGTCCGAGAACTCGAAAACCTCGAGGCAGCATTAAAGCAAGTCCGAGATCTCGGGGTCGGCAGTGATTTTCAGAAGGCCGCACTTCGAAAAGCTGCGGCAGAGTGTAATCAGACGATTTCGAGCTTCTTATCCAGGATCTTGAAGTACCAGCCTTCGCTTCAACCGGGCGGTTCTTTGAAAAAATGGAAGGACGCGTTGCGGAAGGTTCAGTGGAGTCTATATACTAAAAAAGATGTGAGACGATTTCGGGCGGAGCTACAGGGCCATACTGCCGCGATACAAATCATGTTGATGCAGGTCATGCTGTATGGATCTCTCGGATTTCTTAGCTCTTGACAAGTAATTATTAACAACAGTAGGGGATCAACAATAGCTACGAATAACGCCACTGCTTCCACATTGATCCGTCTAGAGGCAAAAGTTGACTACCAGAAAACAATACAAGCTATCATCCTAAAAGCTCTAGCTCGGTAAGAGATGTCTTCTTCGACTATGGGACTCTTACGCTAACATAATCTGTCAAGGTGTTGGACGGAATTCCAATCACTTATGGCCGTGATCATGTTTTCCAACCTTCAAATATATGAGGCTCTACTTGGGCTTTTGAGTCCTCGTCAAGTGGAATTCGACCAACCAGTCACCTTCGAGGATGCTCACGGAAGATTATTCCCTGTCCCAGTTCAATGGATAGATAGTTGGGAGGTATGGTATAAGACAGTGATCATTCGCGCATACGTACTGAACTTTGTATTTCTAGGATTTCGACACAATCCTAAAATTAAAGTTCAAGAGTGTTCCGGGTCTTCGCAAGATCGAAAACAGAGAGTATGTGCTACAGGATGCCTACCTGCATACAGACCTTGACCGGCGCAATCCATTCCAAACATACTTTCGACCAGGCCGCAGAGTCATGATGAGGATGGTTTTTGACGCGGGTTTCGGCAGGTCTGATAATGCCAGATATCTCCCGGAGCGCAAGGAGGCTGAGTGCAACGCAGCGCTCGTCCAGGGGAACCCAATCCTACAGCCGCTAAGCAGAATTTTTTATTTCTCGCGATTCAGGGTCCTGGATAGGAATCTCGAGCTGCTAAACCTAGGCGGTACAGAAACAGGCATGATATCCTTGTTCAACTCTGTGCTGAAAGAATGCGGACGAAGGGCCGTAGGTTGGATGACGGGTTACATACAGCCTCCTGAGGTCAAGTATCTCCAAGCACCACCACACGTAAGACTGCATCCGCTCGAAAGCGTCACTACCACCTTCTATATCGACGGTGAGCTTTACTAAGATGCACGAACATCTTCCAGGCTGAGGTTAAGGCTTTACACTATTGATCCATTTTCTCTTGCAGAGACCAATCGATGAGCAAGATGCCGACCGTAAAAACCAGGTCAGAAAAAGAGGACTCGTGTGTAGATTGATCTACGAAGAAAATGAAGCTATATGTGCACGGTGGACGAGTCACAGGTACGTTTGATCTAGCCCTAATATATTCAATATCAACACGGCCTTATACTAATATTGAATATTGATAAGAGCACTGTGTAGCTCGTCCATCGTATATACAGGCATCTAATTGGACATAAATGCATAAATAAACTTGAACGTCCAAAGACCAAACCTTGATCCAAAGCATCCTGTTCCTATTCTACTGGGCCAATGGCTGTCACATGTAATGATATCCTCAATCCCGAAGTACAGTACTCTTGCTCAACATTGTACAATAGTTTTAGGGCTGACAGGTATAGGATAGAACAAATACCAAAAAAATGACATGATCCTGAAAACCTACTCAAATTATAATCCTTAGTCTGTGGCCACATGTGTTATTTTGATCACAGCCGCTGAACTTCTCGTTTCCAGATACCGAGGTGTCGGCAGTGAAGCTGGTGGTGCTGGGATGGGCTGGTATCGGGTTGGATAGTGTCTCAGGTTACTATACGGTCGACAAGGCATTGTTCACGGTCGAAAGCAGCATGTGAGTTCCCTTCCTAGGAGCCGAATATGCGATGGGATTGTCAGCATGGTCTTTCCCGTCATGCCCTTGTAAACGGCTTCAAGCCGTGTAGCAAACAAAGGTTATAAGAGATTATAGTAAATCTTTGAGTAGGCAAAGGTTTTGTCAAAGAAACTATAAAGCTGTTCCGCATATTTATCTGAGATGCCTCAATAGCTCGTTCGCAACGCTTAAGCCGATCACGCCTGGGGTTTTTATGCCAAGACCTCTGAAATTTAAGAGGTTGAAAAAGAAATCTATCGGAAAGGCTCCAGTTAATTAGAAGAGGAAAAGAATAAAAACATACAGCAGCGAGGATTCGCTAGTGGTCACCCACCTAACTACTGATTCGCCGGTTGAAGACTTAAGTATAGGGGAGCGGACGGGACCTTCTGTTTTCCTTCACCTGTGGCCGTATGTGAAGGAACAGCGTTTGAAGTGCAATTGTTAAATTGAAAGCTGCAGGTTGGGCCATGGTTCCTTTGAGTGTTTACCGCCTCATATTATCTAGCTAAAGTGCTCGAAGTCGTGTATGTTTTATCTACTAAATGCGCGCAGCGATTTCCGTCTCAAGCAAGTGAAGAGTGTACCATGCCTGAAAGCAGAGCAGAGCGCTGATACGCTCTTCTCTTGTTGATGAATTACATGTAGGTGAGCGGAAATATGTAACTCAAAGGGGATACCTCATGCTTTTGAAGAAGCAAATACAATGGTGACTCTACTAGCCCACTAGGCAAGCACGGTGGTCCCTCAATTTCATATCCGTAGTGGCATTAATAAAGCCCACCTGAGCTCTTCCACCGTTACCACCATTTTCTCTTTCCACATATTTTTTCCTTTTAGGTACCGCGGAACAAGAACTGTAGATCCTCAGGGGTCAGTTTGTCCATGGCGACCTTATCGTTATTGATTGTGCCGCTGATCATGGCGGCTTTCTTCTCCTGCAGCAAGACCATGCGGCTCTCGACGCTGTCTTCGATGCACAGCCGGGTGATGACACAGGGACGCTTTTGTCCGATGCGGTGGCAGCGGTCAGCGGATTGCCATTCAGCGGCTGGATTCCACCATCTGTAGGACATTAGCAAACGGCTCTGATAGATATGATGCTAAGCAAAAAAGACTAAGGAACGGTAGGGTAACCATGAAAAAGACTTACGGATCCACAATGAAGACTCTCGAAGCCTCAGTAAGGTTGAGGGCAACACCACCCGCTTTAAGAGACACTAAGAACACTTCAACATCTGCGTTGTTCATGAAATACTCAATACTCTTCTGGCGCTGCGCAGGCGTCATACTGCCGTCTAGCATGACTGTGTTAAACCCTGCACGGCGCAGACGCCATTCGATAAGCTGTAGCATCGACGTGAACTGACTGAAGACGATAGACTTGAGCGTTTGTTTCTTGCTTCGCAGCTTGTAGAGGTCATAGACCAACATCTCGATCTTAGTCGATGAAGTCCAGTTCTCCATCTTGATGCGGTTGATGATGGATGTCTTTTTCACAAGTTCCTCGTCCTGTTCGATATCTGGCTGCTCGAAATCTATGGTTAGTGGGATATGGCAACGAGGACAGTCAGCCGTGGTGCCTGAGCCTTCGCAAGACTGCACATAGCTTTTGACGCACGAGCGGCAGAACTCGTGATGGCATCGTGAACGGATGGCCTCTTCAGCAGGTTCATCGCAGATATTGCAGATGAGAACATTTTGACCACCCTGGGCGTGCTTTTTCAGTAGCAAGTCGGGATGGTTAGCAACTTGGCGCATCTGCATGATGAGACCAAAGATGTTGGCGTAGTTGTTCAACATAACACCCTGGGCAACGTAGGTGTCGAATTTTCGCGATGAATTGGTCATAATGGAAGAAGAGAAATCACGCTCGATCTCGCAGAAGAATTCGTTGTGAATAACAACCTCTTTAGGTGGAAGTTCCTACAGACAAGTTAGTTCATGATTTAAAAACAGAGATAGCAGCAATTCACTCACCATTGAAGAAGTGTGATCACGTTTCATTCGTCGTAGCATAATACGAGCTGTGATCATATGTAGTTTTGAGAGGGCATCCTCCCGAAGTTCAGGATCATCACCGGTGATTGGGTTGAGTAATTCCTGGTTGAACACCGATATGTGTTCAGCGCCGCTGTGTTTACAAGCAACGCACATATGATCATCGTCTAGCTTCCAGTGGAGCTGTTCGCAATCGCAGGATCGACAAAAATAGTCAGCAAAAGGTCGGACTTCAAGGAACCGTAAGAGAGAGAAGAACTCCCCAATGCGGTTTTGAACTGGTGTGCCGGACAAGCACCACTTATAGCTTCCTCTCAAAGCAAAGCAAGCCTTGGCCACACCGGTGGTGCGTTGCTTGATACTGTGAGCTTCATCGAGAATGAGGCGGTGATATTTGATTGCATGTAGAGGCGATGCTTCCTTTACAATGTCTTCGCCACGGGACCAGCCTTTGGTTTCCTTCCGATACAGGGATTCCAAGCTGTTGTAGGAGACCATAATCACGTCATACTTCTTCAGTTCTTTAACGGTCATGTTCTTGACCTTCGAGTTCTGACCATGATACACAAGGACGTTCAGCTTTCCGTCGGTGTATTCGCGGATCTCGTTCGACCATTGCATGAGAGCAACAGGGGGCACGACGACTAATGTTGGATCTTTCGCTGGATAATCTGACATGATTAGAGAGACGGCTTGAATGGTCTTGCCCATACCCATCTCATCGCCAAGAAGGCCTCCTTTGTACTGAGTCTTCTCCTGCCTGGTCATCCAGCTCAGCCCTTCTAGCTGGAACGACTTGAGTTTGCGGGTAATAGCTGTAGGCTGTTCAGCCTTTTGAACCTCGAGGACTGGAACGACTTCAAGAGTTTTCCACATCGTCTGAAGCTTCGGATGGGCTTCTTCAAGTCTATCACGGTTCATTGCTCGCTTCCTCTCCCAGCGGTCTTGAATATGAGCATATTTCCTCTGTCTTTTAGTCGTGTCCGCTTTATTCTTCCTTCTCTTTCTAGTTTCACGAGCTAGCTTTGCGGAGCGCGCATTAGATATGAAGTCCACAGCCGAAGCTGGTGCTGAGTTAGAACCAGACGTAAGGCTCATGAGAAGTGTGTCATCTTCACTCTCGCCTTCGATGCTGAGGGCGGACTCATCTTCAAGGTCAAAGTCATCGTCTGAATCTGGGACGGAACTCAGGGCCGAGAGATCATTATCAAGTTCTGCAATTGCTTTTCGAGCGCTTGAACCTGCTGGTCGAGTCGGAAGGCGCCGGCCTAGTGAAGTCGCTGGACCTTTCCCTTTGGCTTTGGAAGAACTTGCGGACGGCTTCTTTGGCTTGGCGAAGTAGCTGGACGATGCCCCAGATATGGCGGGAGATAAGTCATCTCCTCCCGATGGATCAGTATGGTCTACAGGTTCGTATGAGTTGAAGCCTGACCTGATACGCTTCGTACTTGAACCGCCGTATTCCTCCTCTTGAAGTACCCTCGCTAGCTGAGCGTCAGCAGAGGTATCCATTGTTTCATCCTGATCGTCTTCATCTGTGTCCTCGATGGCAAGGCGGGACCTCTTACGCTTACCAGCAGCGCCAGGTGTCAGTCCTGGAGCCTGAGTACTGATAGAGGATCGAGTTTTGCGACGATACAATGTTGCCGGTGTAGTTGAGATACTGGTGCCAGGTGTCTCATACTCGGTGGAGTCATCTACGAACGCAGAGTCGATTGATGATAGAGAAGAAGGGCTTTCAGCTGAAAAGCCATTTGCGACAGGTAGCCTTCGTTTCGTATTGTTCGTGGAAGGAGCCATTTTTGCTGTTATGACGACTTCTTTCAAAAGTCTTCGAGATGCTGATATGCTTCGTGGTGGATCGTTGGATGAGTCGTCTTCAATGTCGGTACTGTTTGGGATCGAAATGCGGGATGCTCTCGTTCGTAGCCTTGGAGTTGACAAAAAGGCAGAACTTTGATCGGCGGCCTTGATGGCTGTCGCCGAAATCTCATCTAGTTCAGCTGTTAAATGGTCAGCAAAGCGAAGGTGGTTGAAAAGAAACCGCGAATGAAGATAGGCTGGGCGGCTTGACACGAGATGTTGGCATACAAGAGAATCGTTTGGCGTTGCGGGCGGGTCGGGTGGGTCGTCGCTTCATGACTGCAGGTGGTTTGCCTAAAGACCTTCAAGAAATTGATTTGGGGGATGGATTGGCAAGTGAAGACAATGTTCAAGCAGGGTAAACTTAAGGCAAATGGGCCTCGGGATCTAATCGAGAGGAGTGTGAAGACAGGTCTTACGAGGTCAAAGTCTTGTGTGGAAGCGGGATAAAGCCCACCCCTGACTTCGCTTTGGTCGCGCGCCGTCGGTGGAAGTGCGCGCTACTGGACAGGATTGATCCTCGCGTCTGCACTGGTGGTGGCAAATGAAGTAATGAACAACTTTGAAGAAGTGCCGGAGTAGAGTTTTATGGCGTTTGAGTGGCCCGTTCTGCCATCTACAAAGGAAGAGCGCGGCAAGATCTGGAGGGGAAAAGGCTTTGATCAACTTTTTCCTATGGTAGGCAGCCGCGTCTTCACGTGACCACTTTAGAATAAGAAATTTCCTGGCTTTGGAGTTGACGCTAGTTATCCCTGTCGGTGTCCACGGAGTAAGTGGTCCGTGCAGAACACCAAACAACGCGTACAGTCTTTTTAATCAATAGATTATTATCAACCATGCCTTCCAATTGTACTTCCACCGGGGTGAGGTTTGTGTGTTTGGTTAAGGCACTAGGGCAGAAATTATTAATTAGCCCTGCACCATTAAAACGCAAACCAAATTAACTAAAAAAAGTCGTGAATATAATAGCGAAGACCTTACTTTAGCCCTGCAAAATATAGATAATAATGAAAAATGTCTTTGTTGTGGATATGTTGATGGCAATTTAAATTTGGTGGGTGTGGCAAGACGCACTCACAAACCTCACCCCGGTGCTTCCGATGATATAGACCTTATTCAGCCGACTCGTTATAATGTTCAATTGCAAAAAAACCACCACCAGAGCCCTGGCCGCTGCCCGATTTCACGCCTGAGGCGCAATAAGAAGGCCCGTACGGTGGTCGCTGCCCAAAGTTTTTGCACCTTCCCGATTAGGAAGTTAGGGCTCACCGCCCGCGGCAGAATAGTCAAAATCGTCAAAATCATGCGCAAAGCTTTAAACAAAAGGGTATATATTATATATTTGATTGTCGGATCAATAAGCTAGCTATTTGGAAGTTGTTGAGCTCTGCGCGGGCGCAGCTGGAGGCTCTGTGGAGGCTCAAGAACGACTTCAACTGGTTGAGTAGAGTCCTCTATATGCTTAATTCGCTGACGTCTTCCTGCAGCTTTTAAAGTCTTTTATATAGAGCTTTAGTGTTACAGAGGCTCTGCCAAACTTAATGCACCGTCAATCGTCCCGCTGTCCGAATCTACTGCCTCACCAGAGGCAGGTGAAGAGTCCTTCCTTATCCACTTCCTTTTTGGCTGATTGATCGTGTTCCACCTGATATCTGAAAATGTTTATCGGTAGATTGCGAGCACCGCGACTTCTACCAACAACATCAAACTTCTCCATTTTTGAGCCATACGGCTTTTGCTTTCCCACCCACCATCCCTATATATACACCTATCTATGTATATAAAGCTTCGCATATCTAGGTACGAAGGAGGTGATAATGCTAGGTTATACCTGGCTGGGTCATACTTGGCTTTCTCTGCTTCACCTACCCTACCTGTAGCTGCAGGCCTGGCGCCGGCTGTGCTTGCAGAGATAGCCTCCTTTGTGCCTATACCTCCAAATATTGATATTGTTGTACGGCTTCTTCTTCTTCAGATGGTGACGAACAAAAATGAGATAAATGCCTTATAGTGTTAAACTTCCTCCTCCTCCTCCTCCTGCTGCTGCTGCTGCTGCTGTTGCTGATATTGCGGCTCTACGAAGCTAACTTTAAACTCCGCCTTCTTTGAGTTTCTGCCCTTTATATCCGGTCGGTTCTGCCGTATAGGAGGTAGAGGAGGATTAATAGGTGGTAGAGGCTTAAGCGGAGGAGGCTTAGAGGCAGCTAAGGGTTGATTAGGAGGCTTTGCAGTTTGCCATGTGGCCCGTTGACGGCGGCGAAGCTTTGGGGTGTAAATATATAGTAGAGGCTCAATATCTATTAAGGCGTTCGGTAGATGAGGTCCCATTTGCATGCGCTGCGGAAGCTCTGGTGGCAGAGGCTTCCTAAGAGGTGGCTCATTTGGATCAACGTGATTGAGGCGTAAGAGTACCTGCTTTTGCATATAAGCAACTACATCGCGATAATAGCCATCTTAGCGCTTAAGAGCCTTCTAATCTTGTGCATTATCGGCAGCGCCTTCGCGATACTCGTTGCCGCCTTCACAGCGGATTACCTCTTATATATATCGAGGAATCCGCTCAATCCAAGCCTATATTCGCCACTATTCAAGTTCGTTCCATACCTGCTGCTAAGCTCACTCTACTTCTGCTCTATTCTTTAGCGCTCCCTTCTTTATAGTAACCCGCTTAAGATAGTACCAGCAAGGCTCAATCATATTTAGATCAGGTGAATTACCGGGCCAAAGCAGGCGCTAGAGACCTGCCGCATCAAAGTAGACTTATTAATGCTTTGATGAGTAAGCAGGAGCCTTATCCTCTTAAATAATTATATCTAGGCGGTCAATCTGGCACTCAATTGCAAAAGGAATAAGGATTGGAAGGAGACACTTAGTAAGATACCGGTACTAATTAATACCACCTTTCTTGGCTGCACGCTTAATGGCGCCGTTCTCCTTAGTTATTTGGAATTAAGGCTTCCTCCCTAGCTTATTGCGAAGCCCAAGTCGTCGCATACTGGTAGTGAGCTCCTATACCTTACGCAGCTCTGGCTCGATTGCGTTATTAATCTTTTAAAGCTTAAGCTTAGAGGCCTTTTTCTCCGCTGCAGTTTCGGGCTTCCATATAAGGCAGGGTGACTTTCAATCGTATAAGAAGGCCCCCTAAAATATAAACGCAGTAGCTTTCTTAAATCGAGGACGAATACTTAACTTATTGACCTTTTCCTAAGCTAATCGCCAGAGCTTATAACCGCCCCTCCTAATGTGTAAAACGACGCCAGTTTCGTTAGTCCAAATTACGCTTTTCCAATCCTCAATCGTCTAATCCTTATATCGCAAAGCGAACTAAAGTCAAGCTTCCTTTATAGCCTTTATAAGACAAGGCTTCTTCATAGGCTTTGTTTTCCAGTATCTATGATATCGTAGAACTCGCTAGATAGTTTTAGCAGAGCAACCGCATTCTGCAGTAATATATTCACAGGATTTCTCTCACCCATAGCGGTTGTAGGTAACTTTCTTTAGTATTCATTGTTCAAACTCGCGGGTAACTATGCGCTTTCTGCCAGGACGAGGAGCGTCAATAACGTAACCGTCAAGAACGAGAGGATTTGTAACAGGATTCCAGCCGCAATTAGCGGCTTTTGTAAATAGATACTAAAGGGCGCGTCGTTTAATAGAGGTGACATTTTGGATCTGTTGGAGAGTAGCTCCCATAGCCTTCATAGCCAGGGCCTAAGCCCTGGTCGCAATCTGGTAGAAGACCATAGTCAGTAGAGTAAGATTTAAGGAAGGCAAGCTCTTACCCGCCATTTAACACAGCAATTAAGAAACTTTAGTGGCGTTAAGTCGGTGTGATAAGAGTAAGAAGCTGCAGAAAGTATTCTGCCGCGGGCGGTGAGCCCTAACTTCCTAATCGGGAAGGTGCAAAAACTTTGGGCAGCGACCACCGTACACAAACTTGAAATTCAACCTTATATTAATATATTAAAGCCCTATATTAAAGCCTGATATTATAATAATAAAGTTCGAATCAAATATATATTTAACTCTATTATAGCTTAATTTGACTAAGGTGCTCCTGCTAGCAAAGGCCTATCGAGGTGTTAATATTTTTGGTGTTCGCGCATAGGCCACTTTTTATTGCGCCTTTCTCAGCCGCGTATGAGATGACAAGCCGAACCTCCCACCTGCATCATCCTGGCTTGTTGCTGCCTCCTCCATCCCCATTTGTCGTGGGTTGTATTTGTAAGGACGCATTGCCCAAAATCAATCATCATAGCCTTGTATTTGCTAGTATTTGAATCCCACCGAACAATGGCATTTTGCAATGCGACATCACCGTTGTGGATATCTCGGTCGCTTATCAGGTTGACAATGCGGACGGCGTCTTCCATCATGTATTACCATACTTCCTTCGGTACTCGCTCAGGCTGTTCAATCAAGTCGTCCATGAGAATTCCACCTTCAATGTACTCCGAGAGAATTCCCGGACACTCAAATAGCTTGCTAGTCGGTTCGGGCGAAGAATATTGTGAGTAACGGAATTCGGGTAATCGAATTTGCGCAATAAGTCGAGGCACGTCTATCCTTCATCCTGTCATAAACCCCTGTCTCCACCTCGTAAAATGACTGGAAATGGTACTGCACATATGCTTCATATTCGGCAGTATTCCAATCTTTGTCTTCATTATCTTCTGGAAAAAACTCGATTGTTTGCAGTTTGTGCATGAGGTCGGACAAACTTCCATCGAGGACCGCTCGGCGGTATCTTAGCTCGGCTTCAGGTGTCTAGATGTCGATCCAGGTCGGATTTTGATGATTACCCTGTTCCTGTTCTAGTTGCCTATCACCTTATGACTTCATACTATTTCTATTACCTTTTCATTACCTACTAGCAATGTCGATCAAGTGGCAATGAGGTAACAGTTTCAAATCGATGCCAGTGTCGACGTCAGTCTTTGCCACCTATCTAGTGCATATAGTGAGGCTCTAGAGCCTCTTGCAATGAGACAGAGTCATCATTCTTTTTATCTTTTGGTCTTCCGATCGACACTAGAGAGCAATATGTTCATCTTTCCGAAACTCCGTTGGGAGCACCGGTTATATAGTTTCAAGACAAATTGGCCTTTCAAATCCAAGGGCAGATAATCAACCTGAACTAACATGACTGGTGAGGTTGTAAAACATTCAAAGGTTTCGTGATTTCCGCTTTGGCAACATGAACTCGTATTTCTGAACCTGACCTCTTGCGTAGCTGCAGGCCTAGGGTGTTAATTTCCTTTGGAAACCAACTGGTAAATACCATCGTACAGATGACGACACTGAGTCTATGACCAAGGGTTACTACTACTCAACAGAATCCGGCTGCTACTCCTTTGATGGTGGGCCATTAATAGGAAGAGTGGAAATGTAGCGTTGGGTCTTTTCGTGGTGCCCACCGCAGTTGGACAACCACCCACAGACAATAATGTAGTCACAAACAGGCAGAGTAAGGTTTGAAGGCCTTCAGAGGGGCGGGAGACAGTCTATAAAATTGAGTTTCCTCGTTTGGGGTTAGGTCTTGGCAATATTGAGCCGCCATGCCTAAATGGGATATTGCAGGAAAATGCTACGGGCGGATGGACGCCTGAATCTTTTAACCTCTTCCCAACTTCCAATTTATCACCCCTTAATTCACTATACAAAGAATAAGCGTTCACGGTAACAGGCTAACAGTACCCTAGATCTCTTAAGCAGACTGTCTTTATTCTTGAGTTGTACCACCAAGGATAAACCGGATTAATAGCCGTAGACAGACATTACCCTATCTCGTGGGTAAGAAACTCATTTCACAACTTAGAAGGGAGCCAAATTCTTGCACTTGCAAAAACGGATCTCTTTCAGCACAGGTATCGTATCTACTAAGGTCCAATAACAGAGCGTGAAGTCCCTCAACGAGGGTTTGTGAGAATATCCTTTATCTTAAAACCACAACGCTCGCTATTATTGCAATCGAACCCCGAAGTGCTGATAATAACATTCACAAAAGCCAATAATCACATAACGATACACTCACGGTCGGGTGGCTTCTTGTGGTGGTTCTTTGTGTTAGGAGGGTTTCGACTGGAGCTTAGCAGCCTTTTTTTCTCCTTGCCTTTTGTCGACTTCGATCCGCCTAGGCTTGAGTATTTTATGTGATGCGCTGGCTGGGGTGCTGGTTCTGGTGCATCTTCGGCGACGGAACCGACGGAAACGACGGTAACAATGGGTTCATCTAATGTGGCGTTGTCCAAGATCTGCAGCTTGTCTTTGCTTTTCCGACTTGATAGCCGAGACATTGTAAAGCCGAGCCTACTCTCGCCGCTCTGGCTCGTTGGACGGCTCTTACTGCCGGTCTTCTTTCCAACCTTTGAGCCGCGCCTCGATGCCGAGAGAAAACTCGGTTTAGATTCATCGGCAGGTGTGGTGAGAGCAGCGCGGCCTCGCGTACTACCATTCAGACTTCCCTCTAGGTCTTCGAATGTAACACTGCTTCGGTGGTTACTTGACATGCTCGTGCGGCTAGGAGCCTCATCGGGGCCGTTGGCATCCAGGTGTGAAAGGTCGACAGTGCCTGAACGATCCCATTCCATCCCATCGATAGTAGTTTCTGCATCGGTAGAAGTAAGCGTCTCTAAAGATGGATCTACAGAAGCCATCTCAGACTGTGCCTCAGCATAGCTAGGCGGATTGCCTCTGGCCAATTCCTCATCGACTGGTTGGACTTGGTAGAACAAAAGATATGGTGATTCGTCTTTTAGTGCTTGCTTAATGTCAACATCTATCACACGTTCCTTTGCTAGGTCGTCGAAACGCATCCAGGCATTAGGAGCATCGTCAGTCTCTGAACTTCCTGGCCGCCCATCCATTGCTTTGGAAGGCCATGGGTCTGGCACATTAGCGCGAATTAAAGCAACGTAGTGGCCAGAATTGACGGAAACGCCTCGGTGGCAAACGACTGATTGGAGAGATAGCTTGAAGTTGCCAAATAGAGGGCCTTCTTCTTCCATGCGGTCATCAGAAATGAAATGCGGCAATCCAATCTCAAGAGGAATATCAATATAGGTACTCAGACGCTGAGGAGTGCCGTTGGGAAGCATTGAGTATCGTTTAAGACATATCCCTAGGACCGGTCGTTTCGTAGAGAAATGAGCGGCGACCTGTGCGTCGCTAGTAGGCGTATTGTCGGTATACCAGGCTGGAAAATACGTTAGAATTTGATAGAGCCTCCATAGAATACACTACGACACTCACGGATCAAACTGAAGAATTGCCAAGCGGGCATCATAACTTCCTTCCTAAGAAGAGAACCCCCTCTTGGACGGCCATTTCCACTGTAGATTGACATTTCTTCCAATAGCTTTTTTTCTGAAAATTCTTTAGATTCCACATATCGTTCGCTGAATATGCTATCTGCTCGCCGCCGTCCGTCAACGGGTCTAATGGGTGATATGGGTGCAAGACTTGTTGCAGGGGTCGAGATAGTTGGCGAATTCGGCCCTGAAGAGACCTCAGCAGCCTCGATATGCATGGTTTGACCCTTGTCCGTGTCCGTGGATCTGACGGATTGCGCTGTGTTCCGGCGTTGAAGATGGCGCTTTACCTCAATTCTGTTGTTGAAATATGTCTCCAGACAGTCTTCTAAGGTAATGACTCGGCCGTCTTCGCGCTCACTAGGTATAGCAACCTCGAGCAATCTCTCATTAACGAATTTATGGTCGTCTGCAGCATCCTCTTTGCCGGTATGATATATGTCCATCTTCAACGTAAGTAGTGGCAGCTCAAGTTTTCCAGTAATAAACGTAAAGGCTTCTGACGCGTCTTGCTGACACAACTGCGTCGCATCTTCCCAGCCACATTTGCCCAAGGCATCTTGCAGATGTTTAGTCTAGTCATAGTCAGTAATACTCGTAGATTCATGGACCATGAAAGTCATTACAAGGTCAACGGTGATAAGCTTGCCAGTCCGAAGCAGGTTGACCCACAATCGGAGCATGGCGGCCAATTTTTTCCGGGGTTCGTCTGTGAAAGAGTCGAAGAGCATCGCTTCGAAGCTGTCTAGCCGGGCGAACATTGCAAAGAGCAACGCGTCGAGGTAGCAAGTAACATTTTGCCTGTTTTCTGCGCCCAACATCGTGACATTCGGATCATATTCCTTCATTATTCCATCAAACGAGTCAGCAGCGAGAACAAGGAGCTCGAAAGCCTTGTCACTGTTGTCAGGGTTTTTGGTGAGAGCATATTCGGCCTGAGTTTCTCCAAACATAGTGATGCCGACAGAATTGAGCCGTTGAACGAGTACTTTGACCTGAGATATATTAACAAGTGTATGCTAGTAGTGCGCATGCCCTAAAATGAACACACCTTCTTCTCCTCCTCCTTGTCCGGCTTTTTAGCGCCTTCATTAGAGAATATCTTATACAATTCTGTGGGAACTAGCCGAGACTGTAGAGTACAGAAGTTAAGGCAGTTAGCAGTTAAAGTTTGTACGAAGCACGCCGTGAGTTGAACCGAGGGAGGTCGCTCTTGAGAGCGCGATACGGAAAACAACCATGGAATTTTACGCCGGCTGTCGAAACTGCTTGATCCGAATCGTTTCCGAACGAACTCATCTGGCAGCCCTGAACCATCTGTGGAGTATATTGGGGCAGGTGGTGAAGAAGACCGGAGGAAAGGTAGATATACTTTACTGCGGGAGCCCTTGCTGTTGTGTTTCTCATGATTCTTTTCGCGCCGGCTCAGGAATCTCGACATGCCATTCATAACGTTTGACCCGTGCGTAGACATCCATTAAGCTGTCGATTGAGCTGCTGGAATGCTCTGCGCGGCCAGCTGGCCGGCGGGAGCGGCGGGGTAGGCGGCGCCGTTTTGATGAGGATTGCGATTACGAAGAGGCGGCGTAGGTTTGCTGGGTTAGAATAGGAAGATGTGAGAAATACGCTCCGCGAAAGTCTCCAGTGGTGAGGGTAATTATTATGCACAATTGACCGTCGAGAAGCTCGAAGGGATGTTTGGTAGCCGCTGCGTCGCTGGTGCTGATCGTCGCTGGGTTTGGATCCAGGGCCCGTACATTCCATCTCTCACTTTAACCTCACCTTCTACACCACCTTTTATCATAGATCTATCTCAAATTCATTCTAAAATAATTTAAAATATAATAGCTACCACTTTAAAGAGCCATATAAGCTATCTATAAGCTATTCTAAACGTATTTTAATAGTTTAGGCTGTTTATAAAGCTTACCTAAAATAAAAAAGGCTCTATAAAGGAGTAGATGCTTTCATTATAGTAAGTATTTCTAAATATATTTAGAACACGTTCCTAATATAATACTAGCATAATAACGGGGTAGATTTAACTATAGAGGAGGTTTTCTATTAGTATAATGTCTTACCTAATTTAGAAAACCCAATACTATATAGAGTAAGTAAATAAGTAAATAAAGTTTATAATACATTACTAATATATTTATAACGCGCTTAGAAGAGTAGAGATTGCGGTGCCCTTAAAAACTATATAAAGAAGTATAGCCTTAAAGCTAGGAATATTAGAAAGGGAGGGACTCCTTCTATTAAGAAGTAGGAGGAAATAATAGGTGTATATTTTAAATATATCCTTAATATATTTATAACTAGTTACTAACCTATTATAGCCTTTTATTCTATTATTATAGCTATATATAATTAGAATATATTAAAAATCGCCTCTAAATATAACCCTACTAGCCTAGTTTACTCTATTACTACTTAATCTCCTTATACTCCTATCTTAGCGCCCCCTAGTCGCCCATCTAGAACCACTATATTATAATTAATAGCTCCTATTTAAAAGAAAGTTATATATATTATATTTAAAAATAGGCCTTAAAAGGGTAATATATGTAACGGAACCTTATAGCAAGTACTATAGTAGGCTTGTTAATGGGCTAGGTATATAGATAATGCAAATTAAAGTTAACAACGTAATAATAACTAGTAGAGTGGTTGCCTAATAGATTAACTCTAATTATATTCTAAGAATTACTATAAGGAAGGAACTATCTAGGTAGGGACTAAGGGTTCTTAAATATACAACTATACTCCTATAAAATCCTTTTTATATATAATATACGTCTTATATATAAGGTACGTAAGTTCCTCTTATTCCTTTTATTTAATACGTAGTATATTATATAACCTTAGTTACCATTTCTTATTATATAGTTCTATCGGCTCTATCTTAAACTATACCTAAATTAACCAACTAGCTTCTTCTAACTCCTCTTTAAGTAGTTATAATATTATACTTAAAGCGTCCGTAATACTACCCCCCTCCTCTCTATCTTTATCCTTAAAAATTTCAAATATCTTTAAGTTATTTACTAAAGGTATAATATCCGTTTAATTAATTTAGTAAATATTATTACTTATTATACCTAAAGTAATTTCTCCTTTATACGCCCAACGTCGTGCTCGCACTATTACTGTAATATTATCTCTTAGTAAGATTATACTGTCTCTATGTTCCCGCTGTTTAAAAAAGGGGTTAATTTGCGTTATATTAGCGAACCCATCTTTATAACAACCGTCCTTTTACTTAGAGTATACTAAAGCAAATATTCGTTCGTCCTATAACGTTCGCTCTACCTTTAATGCTAAATATACGCGATTTATTACTCTTAATAGTTGTCTAGTTCCCTAATTAATTTATTTTAGGGTCTTATATTTAATCTGCTGCTATATAGCTAGATAGTAAACTGTCTTAAGCCCTTACTAAATTAAAACGTTCTTATAATACGGAACAGAAGGCCCTAAATACTTATATCGCGGCATCTACTTATTTACTCCATCTTAAGAAGGTTTATAAAAAGGTCTGTTTTAAGAAGTAAAAACTTATAAAATAGGGTTTATAGGAACTTAGTAACAAAAGAACAGATTCTCTTTTAGCTAAGAAGGAAATAGATCTAAGTAGTTTAGTAACTACTTTTCTTAGGTCCCCTTAGGTGGCTTATTCTTTAGCAATCCTTTTTTATTAATACTGTTTAACCTAATTTCTTCCGATACTCCTATACCTTTCCTATAGCGTTCTTTAAATTTCTAGTAGTTCCTAGGTAGTCTTAGTGTAGCCTATTTACTTTACCTCGTACTATATTTTATTATTAATATCCTTATAGCTAATAATCTTTAAAACTTACTATTTATCTTCTTTCTGTCCTTTATATATATCTACTTTATAAACTAGTGGCTTAACATTTCTATATGCTAGCTCTAGGATTACAATATATTGTATAGGGTAGATCTTTATCTTAGCTAGTAGGTTTAACTTAAATATAACTAGTAAAATTCTTTATATAATTTTAAAAGGCTCTAGCCTAATATAGTTTAACTTTTTACTTGGTTGTTAACTCTTAAAATTTTTATATAGTAGCTATACTTTATCTCCTTCCTTAAGATCTGGTCCCTTAGATCTCTTAATATTATAATACTTTTTTATTCTCTTTTATACTTTCTTTACTAATTCTATAAGGTCTATATAAAGATTTATTAGTATCTTTATTCTTTCTTTAGCTGTACTACTCGTCTTCTTCGCTTATTATAGTAATAATAATATTTTTAGCTTATATCCGTAATTTGCCTTAAATAGTAATATGCTTATTCCTTCTTAAGGTGTTATATTATATGCAAACTATATAACTAGTAATAGCGATACCTAATTATTCTATGCGTAATTAATATAGTGTCTTAGATACTACTCTAATGTCTAATTTAGTCTTTCCGTTTAACCGTCTATCTGCGGGTAATATATAGTGGAAGTTACTACTTTAACTCCTTATTCCGCTAAGAATATCTCCTAAAATACTATTATAAATCTTAGATCTCTGTCTAATATAATTTTACTTAGTACTCTATATCTTATAAACACTTATTTAATATAGATTCTAGCAACATCTTCTACTAATATTTCTTCTATATATGCTATAAAGTATCCCCACTTTGTAAGCTTGTTTACTATTACTAAGATTATATTATAATCTTATCCGGTAATAGGATCTTTTAACTTTAGTAACTTAATAATAAAGTCCTATAATATAACCTCCTATAGTCTCTCTAGTATTTTAATAGGTTATAGCCCTCTATATAGCTTATGCCTTATTAGTTTATTCCTCTAGCAATCTAGATATTCTTTTATCACTTTTCGCGCTAAGCCCTAAATTCCGTTAATAATATACTCTTCTTAGAGTCTTAACACTAAGCCCATAGCTCTATTATATCCTTAAGTCATTCCCTTATAAAAATCTTCTATAAATTATTCTGCTATACTTCTTAGGATATACTTTACTTCTTAATTCTCGTATATATCTATCTATAGATCTTCTAGCTATACTTCTAGAATTCTTTATACCTAAAAGCTCTCTAGTGTCTTATAGACTCTCCCTAGCTTATTATCTTCTTAAATTACTATAATTTTTAGATAATTATACCTAATTAATCCGTCTATGTCTTTTCGCAGTAAAGCCCCTAATGGCTTTTTGTTATTTTATAGTTTAGCCTTTTAACTTAGAGCGTCTGCTCTCGTATTATTTATACCCTTAGTATACTAAATCTTAAAATAGTATTCTATAAGCATTTCTACCTATCTAACCTATCTTTAATTAAGTTCCTTTATTATTAGGAATCCTATTAAGTTCTTATAATCCGTCTTAACTATAAATAGTTTCTCTATACCTTATAAGAATTGTCTCTATTTCTTTAGTACTATAACTATACCTAATAACTCCTTATTATAGATGTTATAGTTTAACTCTAGTAGTGTTATCTTTTAACTATAGTATGCCACTAGGTGCCATTAATTTTAATATTTCTATATAAAGTACGCCCCTAGTATATAGTCTAATATATCTATTTCTATAACTATTTCTAGTCCTAGTTAATAGATTTTAAGAACTAGCTCCTAGGTAAACAACTCTTTAACCTTTTTAAATAATTCTTATTACTCCTCTCCCTATGCCTATAGTTCTTCTTTCTTTATTAGTCGTATAAATAGTTTAAATATCCTTTAACCATTGCGCTATAAACCGTCTATAGTAATTACAAAACCCTAAAAATAATATAACGGAACCTTGTAGCAAGAACTACGGTAGGCTTGTTAATAGGCTAGGTGTATAGGAAATGCAAGTACAAAAGTCAACAACGTAATAATAACTGGTGAAGTGGTTGCCTAACAGATTAACTCTAATTGTATTCTGAGAATCACTATAAGGAAAGAACTATCTAGAGTAGGGACTGTGGTCCTTTAAATACACAACTATACTCCTAGGAAATCCTTCTTGTACGTAAGGTACGCGTGCTCTATCTACTCTGTTACGGATTATATAGATCGTATAGATTATACAGATCACATTACGTGACTTAGTTACTATTCCTTGTTATATAGTTCTACTAGTTCTATCCTAAACCGTGCTTATATTAACTAACTAGCTTCTTCTAACTCTTCTCTAAGTAGTTATAGCATTATACTTAAAGCGTCCGTAATACTATCTCCCTCCTCTTTATCTTCGTCCTTAAAGATCCTAAAGATCTCTAAGTTGTTTACTAGAGGTGTAATATCCGTCTAATTAATTTGGTTAATAGGCCGTCGAAACCGGACTCTGCACCTGTACGTGGTGACGGCTACGAACCTGGTCTTATCCAGAGCCAACGCAGAGACGTCGCACAGCGCGTGCTGGTGGGCCGGGTGGTGGTTGTGTGCGTCGTGGGGCGTAGTGAAAAGTTTTCACATGGGATGGTGAGATCTTAAAAACTACTACAGACGGTACCCCTTCACAATACAGCCATTACTGTTCCCCTACTAAGCACCTGTACGATCCAACATGGATACATGGCATTTAATAGCATCCCCCAACCCCTAATAGAAAGCATCGACGACCTTACATTAACGAACGAGCAATTGCGAATGAACGAGCAACGAGCAAATATACGGCCCCTCCTAACCCCTAGGGCGATCGCCCGCGGAGCATGCGGTCACTCGCCATTAAAAAAACGACTAAGTACTACCTGCAAGCCTAGATAACACCGTACGGTTTTCCTTATCTCCTTTTAACGGAGTAGTGACCCTTAGAGAGGGCCTAGCAGCTGGGGCCTAGGCATAAAAGATACCCAGGCACACACATCCCGCTTACCTATAGTAGTAGTTTATAGATAGATGAATCCCCCTTACGCCTTTAATGGCCCTAGGGGGGGGGGAGGTAAGGCGTATATAGCAATAGTTAAACAAGAGATAGCATATAGGGGATGGCTAAGATATAGGAAATAACAGTATAGCAATTAATTAATTGCAAGGACTATATGTTCTAGTAAAGGAAGTAGTGGTTCCTAAGGAGTTCGAACATCTAAGGAGGATAGGACGTAGCCGTAGGCCCGCAGGGCCGCCGCTACGGACGGATATGGCAAACCGGGGTTTTTCATCCTACTGAGGTGGCTTATAGGGTTTTTCCTCCCCTAACCCAACTGCAGGGTTTTCTTCCTGTAAATTATAAGTTTTCCCCCTATGACAGAGTAGTCTGCGTAGGCCTAGATAGGATCCGTATCAGACGTTAATTAAAGATGTAACCGACTACCGGACCTTGCATATTACCCTATTTCACCTGCATCAGCACTACCCTCGTATACCTCGTATACCTTATATTACCCTGTTTCGACTACGTATTAGTCTCCCCTTTTATCTTGTTGCCTACACCTTTCTCATGTATATATACCACTTGATTTCCATAGATTTACAATTAAGTTGCTCGTTTAATTCCCACACTGCAAAGCTTACAAAAGAACTACTACTAATTTGGTTAATATTATTACTTATTATACCTAAAGTAATTTCTTTTTCGTCTATAGTTTAACGTACTCGCACTATTGCTGCTATACTATCGCTAGGTGAAATAATGCTATCTCTATATTCTCGTTGTGCGAAAGAGGGGTTGGTTTGTGTTATACTAGTAAGTCCCTTGTCTTAGCAACCCTCTTCTTATTTAGAGTGCACTAAAGCGAATATTTATTTATCTTGCGACGTTCGCTCTATATCTAACGCTAAGTATACGCGTCCTATAACTCTTAATAGTCTGCGAGTTCCCTAAGTAATTTATTATAGGGTCTCGTGTTTAATCTGCTGCTATAAAGCTTAACGGTAAGCTCTTAAGCGCTCTTAATAAACTACGGCGATCGCGAGAGGCGGAATAAGAGGCTACGGCTACTTAACAGCGTGCTCTTAAAACTCGTCTTTTAGCCTTTACTTGTCTTCTATATCTTAAATAGGTTCGTAAAAAGGTATGTTTTAAGGAGTAGAAACTTATAAAATAAGGTCTATAGGAACTTAGTAATAAGAGAACTAACTCTCTTCCTATAAAGGGAACAACTCTAAGTAGTTTAGCAGTCGCTCTTCCTAGGTCCCCCTTAGGTGACTTATTTTTTAATAATTCTTCCTTATTAATATTACCTAACCTATTTTCTTCTAATACTCTTATACCTTTCCTATAGCGTTCTTTAAATTTTCTAGTAGTTCCTAGGTAGTCTCATTATAGCCTATCCACTTAACCTTATACTATATTTTATCGTCAATATCCTCGTAACTAATAATCTTTAAAACTTACTATTTGTCTTCTTCTCGTCCTTTATATATATCTGCTTCGTAAACTAGTGGCTTAATATTCCCATATACTGGCTCTAGCATTGCGATATACTATATAGGGTAGATTTTCATCTTAGCTAGTAAGTTTAACTTAAACGTAACTGGTGAAATTCTCTATATAATTTTAAAAGGTCCTAGTCTAACGTAGTTTAACTTCTTACTTAGTTATTAACTCTTAAAATTTTTATATAGTAGCTATACTTTATCCCCCTCCTTAAGATCTAGTCCCTTAGATCTCTTAGCGTTATAGTATTTTTTTATTCTTTGCTATACTACCTTAGCTATTTCTATAAGGTTTTTATAAAGATTTATTAATATCTCCATCCTTTACTTAGCTATGCTACTTATCTTCTTTACTTAACGTGGCGATAATAATATTCTTAGCTTATACCCATAATTCGCCTTAAATAGTAACGTACCTATTCCTTTTTATAGTGTTATATTATATATAAACTATATAACTAGTAATAGTAATACCTAATTATTCTATACGTAATTAATATAGTGCCTTAAATACTGCTCTAGTGTCTAGTTTAATCTTTCTATTTAACCGTCTATTTGCGGATAATATACGGTAGAAGTTGCTACTTAAACTCCTTACTTTGCTAAAAATACCTCCTAGAATACTACTACGAATCTTAGATCTCTATCTAATATAATCTTACTTAGTACTCTATATCTTGCGAATACTTCTTTAATATAAATTCTAGCAATATCTTCCGCTGAGATTTCTTCTATATACGCTATAAAGTATCCCCACTTCGTAAGCTTGTCTACTATTACTAAGATTATGTTATAATCTTATCCGGTAATAGGATCTCTTAATTTTAGCAACTTAATAATAAAGTCCTATAATATAACCTCCTATAGTCTCTCTAGTATTTTAATAAGTTATAGCCCTCTATATAGCTTATGAC
>Ga0307515_10006062_pt1 | contig 24301 bp, 6 predicted proteins | sample 17_EM_MG_FD_194513 | JGI IMG/M metagenome (GOLD analysis project Ga0307515, IMG submission 194513) | Populus trichocarpa ectomycorrhiza microbial communities from riparian zone in the Pacific Northwest, United States - 17_EM | ecosystem: Host-associated > Plants > Roots > Unclassified | place... | reverse complement strand
TTACCCTAGCCGGGTTAAGACTTTTAACCTCTTAAATTAAACATACTAGTAGCTAGGAATCTCCCAGTTTACAGCTACCTTTATTAAAGACTGTGCCCTATACTTTCGCACTAAGACCCCCCATTCTACCCCGCCCGGTTTCCTAAAGCCACTAAAACTACCCGCTCGCCTATAGACCAATATTTCGATTAACTATATTATAACGCTACCGGTATACTAACGCTACGGTAAGGCATATAAATATATCCTTGTTATTATAGACCGCCTAACTAAAATGCGATACCTTATTTTAGTAACAGGACTCTTAATAGAGGAGTTAGTTAATAGCTTTATTAACAATATATATAAGCTCTACGGTGCACTAAGCACAATTATCTCCAATTACGGCATATAATTTATTAGCGACTTCTGGCGACAACTAAGTAAACGCCTTAAGACAACCTTATAACTAAGCTCAGCCTAGCACCTAGAAACGGATGGCTAAACTAAAATCGTTAACGCTGCCGTAAATAAGTACCTTTGTGCTTTTATTAGCTTTATATAGAACGATTAGGTTAACTACTTACTACTTACTAAGTTTGCTATAAATAACCAAGTTAATAAGAGCATAGGTATCTCCCCATTTTTTGCCAACTATAGCTTTAACCCTCACCTCGGAATCAAGCCTACTGGCCCCCGCCTACTAATACTATTAGCATAAGTAAAGAAGGAGTTCTTCCGCGCAAACTCTATGGCCAACCGCTTTAAGCAGATATTAACACAGCTTAAGGCCTTAGCCCGGATTTCACAGTAACGCTATAAAGATAATACTAATACCTATAGGGATAAGAGCGCGTTATTCTACAAAGGTAACATAGTTATAGTTAGCTTAGAAAATATAAAGATAAATAGACCTAAGAAGAAATAGGACAACAAATGGGACGGCCCGTACCCTATACTTGCAGTATACTAAGGGGCAGTCGTAGTAGACCTTCTAGACCACATCCAAGTAAATAAATCCTTTTATACATCTAAGGTCCGCCTCTAGGCTACTAAAGAAATCCCTGGCCAAGTAAATATTAATACCGTAAAGCGCTATAATATACAAAGACGAGTAACAGAGAGAGATAATAATAGCAATATAGAAGATAAATGGGAGTTTAAGAAAATCCTTAATATACACAACAAAGACCCCCAAGGCCTAACTTATGAGATTAAATGGAAATATTATAAGGACACAACCTGGCAGCCGGAAGAGGACCTAAAGGGTTACGAATAAGTTATATAGCGCTTCTATAAGCAACACCCTAAGAAGCTAGGACCCCCAGATTGGGTATAAGATAAGGAAAAGTCACGCCGAAGTCGTGGCCGACCACCGTATTAAAAATTTGTAGTGGTTAAGATGTTATAGAACTTTGACCGCCAGTTAAAGTTGTCTAATTAGTTAGAATTCTCGCCAAGAGCGCCACGCGCTAACTTTATTTATTAAGCCGACCAATTAGGATTTTTAATATTTTTGCAGCGAAAACAGGTGGTCCCGCATACTGCCTATTTAAAGTTACTTATTCGGTTTGGGGACCAAACCTTCTAGGGAGGGAAGTACTGTCACGGCACTAACCTGACGCATACTGTTCCTACTATTAGCTAGCCCACCACTAGCGCCTTGGCGGCTGGCCCTACTATTTATATACAATACCCCCTTTTACCTTCTTCTCTTCTTTATAGCACAACGTAGTTATTCAGTCTACTTCATTGCAGTACTGTGGCACTTACTTTAAGTAATAGATAAGCGTTGCTCTTCCTGCGCACTTAATAGTATTTACTTAGTCTACGCGGTTAGTAGTATTTACCTATTTCGCGTAATTAGTATACTTTACTTACTTTACATAATATATAAGTATTACTCTTCCTACGCGGTTATTATTAAGTGTTTATCCTACACACTTAATAGTATTTATTTAGTCTACGCGGTTAGTAGTATTTACCCATTCCGCGTAATTGGTATACTTTACTTAGTCTGCGTAATTAGTACCCTTTACTTATTTTACGCAGTTAGTATTCTCTACTTATTCTACGCGCCTAGTATACACTATATAAAGAACACATTTTAACCTAAATAGTAGTATAGTATAACCTTAATATGCCTAATAACGCCCTTTAGTTAACCTGCTATTAAGTTTAATATTTACATTAATTCTGCCGTAATAGTAGCGCTATACTACTAAACCCCTAATTGTCTTTATTCTCGCCGTTATTTTCCCTATTAATTCTGCTGCCTTCTCTACTCTTATCCTCTTTATTGCTATTATTTTCCCTATCTATTCCGCTGCCTTCTCTACTCTTATCCTCTTCGTTAGTAAATTCTAGTATTACCCATCTACCTCCACTCTATAGACGGGCCTTTATATCCTTTAGTATAGTACTATCCGTAATATTTATAACCTTAGACTTGCTGGCGAATATATACCATAAAATACGGCGATTAATTTCTGTTTCCTGTTTATTATTACTATAAATTTGTTTAAGGAGCGCTTTAATAGCATTAATATTATAGTTGTATAGCATTAAAATCGTCTTATTAATATACTATAAGAAGGAGACCTTATATATAGTTTTGGGGCTTATTCTTAGCGATAAATACACTAGGCTACCGTTGTCCTATTATATTATCTTTATTAACCTATATATAACAGTTAAAATAGCGGGATATTATAAAATAGGAAATAGTAGTAAAGTGCTATAGTATACAGCGAGTATCGCAATATAACGTTATAACGCGATTAATATAATATTATATGTTTGTACCAACTTAATGGTATAAGTGAGTTATATCCCGGGGCACGAAATACGTATAGTATCGTATGCTCTTTGGGATAGTGGTGACTGTTAATTCTATTAAGGTGGACTACGTGGTCTATATACTAACGCACCTCCCCCTAATTAGTTAGTGCTTTAGGAGTGCACCAGACGCGTAAGCGGGTGGTTGGTGCACCGAACGCGTAAACGCGTACCCGGCGTACTAAACGCGTAAGCACGCGGTTGGTACGACAGGTGCTATAATTATATACTGGTGGCACTTGGAAAATAAAACCACTTGTGTATAGCCTTTGTAATTGCCTTAATAGAACCATAAAACACATAAGAAAATACATAGGAAATCTCCCCTAAGGTGCCGTCTAGGCTGCCTTCCAAACGGTGCCCCAAGCTAGCCGTAAGTTCTGCTTACGGTCCGCGAAATAAACCGTACAGCCTTTTGACGGGCAGTAGACGAGCCGTATAATAAGCCGTACGGCCTTCTAACGGGCCGTAGGCGTACCGTAGGTACTCCGTTAGTCCCGTTCTACCCATTCTATAACTTTTAGGTTGAGCTTATTCGTATTAATTAGGGTTTTAAGGGCTTAACACGGCTTTGCCTTAGTTATAGCGTCTGCTAGGTTATTTCCGCCGCTAATCTATTTAACCTCCGTAATTTCACGTCGTTTATAGGCCTGATGTAAGCACATTAGGTTAACTATAAGCCTCTTCTCTTATATCGTACCTAGTTTAACTAGGTAGTTATAAAGGGACTTTAAATTGGTGCATAAAACTAGGGGTAACTGCTCCAGTTATAGAATCTTCTAGACTGTTAATTTAATTGCGGCTGCTATATTAAATCTATAAGCTAGTATATATAGTTTAGAAGCTAGTACACTATAGGTTACTCGTTTGCACTTAATTAAAGATTAGTATAGTATATTTACGTCCTAATTACGGTCTATAAGTATAATTATAAAGCCAATTTGTAATAATAGGTCTTTATTATTAGTAAAGGAGGCGTCCGTAAATGCTAGTAGGCTAAGGGAATTTAGATCTAGTGGTATAAAAGTAAGTCCCCTTACTGCATTGTTAATTTGCCACTAAATGCGCTTATTAAGCTGCTTAATATTTTCTTCTTATGGATCTACTGCCTGGGCCGCAAAGGATAAGTTGTAGGTAGATTTGGGTTGGCAGACTATAGTAATATAGGCGCCTCTTACACGCTATGCAGCGTATTAGTCCTTTATATTTATGGTCTTATAGGTCTCTCCGCGGGAGCTAGTAAGGTCCGTAGGCTTTACTATAACAGGCTTTAGGTTTTAAGTTTAACGTTCCTAAGTCAGCTTAATTAGGTTGCCCTTTTATATAATTAGGCCTCTATTAAACTTAATTAGATTCTACTTAGTTAACTATTCTTACGGCTTTGCCAAGAACTTAGCCTTTTATAGTTTAGTTTCTTTAGCATCCGTAAAGGTTTAGTCTGCTAGGAATAGGGTATTATCTATTTAGAGTCCAATAATACTAAGGCCGTTTAATGGGCTGTATAGGAGGCAGGGGTTATAGGTTAACTATTCTATTTTAAGTTTACTAACGTAGTGCTAGTGGTATGTCTTAAACTAATGGTTTCCAGCTTCTAGTACTCCGTAAAGAGGTTTTACGACCTATAAAATTATTCCTAGTTATAAGTTAAGCTCGTAGGGTGGTTGTATAAAGATGTCTCTACTTAGGTAGGTATTAGACTATATATAGGCTTGCGAGATGTCCCGTAAGTAGAGGGCTATGGGCTTGGTTTACTGCAGTCTAGGCATAAGTATAAGTATAATCCGTTGACTGACCCGTTAAATTATAGGTAATTGCGTAAGGACTAAGTTCTTTCCCTTATTGTTATAAGCTTATATAATAAGCCTTAATTTCTTAAAGGCTTTATTAGTACTAGGGTGCTTAATTTTATTAATAAAGTGTGAGTTAAATATACGGACGCCTTGCGGAATATCTCTCTCCGTTATAACCGCAAAGACGCCCTTCTTAAGTAGTCCGTTAATCTCTTTATGTTATAAGTCCGTAAAAGGGGTTTCCTATACTAGAACTAATATATCCGTAGGCGGAGATTGCTTTATGGATGTGCCTATGGAGGTTAGGTAATTCTCTATTATAGGGTTCTTACGGGGGCGTTCTCGGCCACGCTTTATGGTAGGTTTAGTAGGTTTAGTGGGTTTCTAAGGGACCTCTAGGGTAGGTAAGGATGCTTTTAGTTTGTCTAATTTGGCAGGTACTTCTGGTTTGTCTAGCTCGACGTTATAGGTGTTTTTAGACCGAAAGTAGGGTTTTACAGACGTGCTTCTAAAGCTAGTTAGCCCGCTAGGAAGCTATACGCAGCACGTCTTGTTTTCTACGGCTAGTAGACAATAGGGTCTATTCTAGCTGCCGCTTTTACGCTATATAAGGACTTTAGAGTTAAGCGGGAGGTTGTGTACTAAGGTTGTATTAGGTCCCTTGCGGTGGTATAGGGCGTTATTAATAGTTTATTTGGCCCGTAGTTTGACTATCTTGGCTATTGCCTTCCGTATTGCAGCTATTTGTTCCGTAATTAACGGGGTAGGAGGGCCTAGGTTGCTTATCCTTAGGTAGGCTCCGTAAACTAAGAGGGTAGGTACTAGTCCGTTAGGGCTAGTGGTGTCGTTAATGGCTTTTACAGCTATCTGTAAAGCCAGTTCCTTTTAGATATCCTTACACTCGTCCGTAATAATCTGGTAAGCTCTCTATAAAGCTAGGTAAGCTTACTTAATAAGCCTAATGGACTAGTGCGCCTTAACTAGAACGGCTTTTGTTAAAATAGCCATAGCTATAGTATACTGTTAGAATTCCTTACTAATAAAGTTTTTACTAGCGTTGTAGGTAATATACTTAGGAGGTCTAAGGTATGTATTAATCTAGTAGGTCCGTAAAATATCCTAAGTATATTTTATGAATATATTTTGTAACTAACGGGCGGCTTAGTAGCGGGTTGCCTTATTAATTATATGTAATACTGGACTGCCGTTAATATATATAATGTCCACGTATACTAAGTGGTTAAAGTTAAGGTTCTTATAAAGGGTGAACTTAAATCTGCCTGGGGAACGTCCGTATTTCTGGCAAAAAGAGCAGTATTTGGTTAGGTAGTCGATTGCCTTCCTATTAACGTTATTATATCTAGAGCGTTTAAGGACTCTATATAGCTTTTCGGCTAATAGGTGGCTAAAACGGTAGTATAGTTAGTGGATTTTAGTACTGGTAAGGTAGTATAGGTTATAGTTAAAAGATTCCTAAATATAGGTCCGTAAAGTCTCTCCCTATATAAGGAACGGGTGTCTAAATTGTTGTATAATTGGTAGGGTAATATACTTACTTCCTAGGGCAGTTATGGGGCTAATTAGGGTGTCTGTAATATTATTATAGTATACCTATAACCTATCTATATTTATAAGATAAAGTAGGAAGGGGGTGTCCGCTTTTACTACGTGGAAGTTAACTAGGCTAATTGGAGTCTTAACTTTAACTAATTTAATTAATGTAGTTAAGCTAATGCCAAATTGGACGTTTATGGCCCCAGTTTGCGTAGTATTAATGTCCATATTATTATTTATAGTGGTCTTATATGTAAGGTATTGTCCGTAACCTGCAGTAGACTTCTTAGAGGCACTTATATTAATTATAACGCCGTAAAATTCTTTAGGGGTATAGCGTTCCGTAGTGATATATGTAAATAGGTCCTGCTTATAATCTATAACGTCCGTAATAGGGGTGCTTATGGAATATTTTTTGGGCGTAACTAAGTGTATAAAGGAACGGTCGGCTAATACGGTCGTAATATTAAAGGCTTAGCTATCCGTAAAAGGTCTAAAAGTGGTTAGGAATATCTCTAAGGTCTCTTATTCCTAAGCGTTTAAGTTAAAGTTAATTATAAGGGCTTCTATTAACTTATTAGGGGGCTCTTTTACTTCCTTTCCTTCGTATTTTAAAATAAACTAGTTAATACGGCTATTAAGTCTCTTCCTAGACTTATTACGTTCTTCCTAGGTATGTCTTATAGACTAATATCCTTTCTTACCGCACATAAAGCACTTCTGGCTAGTTTATCTATAGGGGTATATTTTTGTATAGGGGTTGCTGCGGGGGTTATGGGTAGGACTTAGTCGGTACGGGTGCTACTAGCGGTAGCGGCGGTCCGTAAAGTAGACGTCTAAGTCTATTTATAAATATTAAATATCCGTAATAAAGGCTTAAGTGCTGCCTAGTGGGTTTAAGACTTTATACGTTATAATAGAGGAGCGTAGATTATTAATAAGGCTAGCTAAGGTATCTATAGGCTTATAGCAGGCGTACTTATAGGGCTCTACTTCCTAGTAGGCCGTAATAAGTTTATTATACAGGAAGTCGTCCGTTTAAAGCTTAATATTAAGACCGTGCTATAGGTGGCAGAGGTCTTTAATAAGGATTTATAGGCACTCTATAGTCGATTTTTTAGTGTTCTTGTTTATTACGGTCTATAGCTTAGTTGCATTCTATTAGGTAAGGATATTATGCTTATATTCCGGTCCTTTAAAGTAGTTACGTATAGCTTTGTATAGCTTATTAAAGGGAACACCAAAAGGGTTGCTCTTAAGGTTGGTGTAGTAGTAGTTAAGTGCTAGGCCGCGCAGCATAGTAGAGTAGGCTTGGCTAAACTCTTATTTAGAAATATTAGCCTTCTGGTAAAGGTCCGTAAAGATAGTTAGTTTAAAGTTAAAGTTGTCGTTTTTACTGTTGTACTTAGATTTGTTAGTGTAAAGCTTAGCTAAGTTAGCTAGCTCCTTGCTATAGGTCTTTACTTAAGTAGCTTGCGGATCTGTAACTTACAGATCTGTGGCTTGCGGATATATAGTTTATAGATCTATAACTTAGATAATAGGGGTAATTTAGTCCGTATTTTAGTTTGCAGGGGTATTATAGTCCGTATTTTGGGTTACGGGGGTATTATAGTCCGTAGCGTGGTCCGTAACTTAAGAGTAGGGTATATTTTAGCTAGTGGGGTTAGCTCTAAAGCCGCCTAGGTCTATAGGATGAATTTAGTTAAGTGGGTTAGGTATAAGCCTAGCAATCCTATTAAGTTTGGAAGAAGTAAAGAGTTCTTTAGTGGTTTTAACCTGGTCTAGGATTTCCTCTTTAGTCTATTCTGTTTGGTCTTTCTTATATATTATATTATACAAAGACTGTATAATAGTGACTCGTTTATCCCTTTTAACCTATACACCTTAGTTATATAAAAGGGTTTATAGTTTACGGATAGTAATAGGGTTGCAGGCCTTAAAAATAGCTTCCGTAAAGTCCGTAAAGTCTTCCTAGTATTACTCCCATAGGTTGTTATTTATAAGCTTAAAGTATCTGTATTTAAGGATTTTGAAACTAATATAGTCGTTAACGTTATTTGTAGACGTAACGTCGACTCCTTATCTCTACTTCTTTTAACCTTCGCTAACTTGCTTGCTAATGTCTGCTATACTATATATATAGTATAGTACGTAGTAGGTAGGAAAGGTCTTGTGGTAGTTTATAAAGGCGGTTAATGTCTATAGCGGTTCACAGAAGGGTAGGGGGTTTCCGTAAGGTCTTATAACGGTTTATAGAGGTAATTAATAGGTCCGTAGTGGTTTGTAGAAGGGTAGGGGGTCTCTATAAGGGGTCTAAAAAGATGTCGGAGGTATTAAAAGAGGGTGTAGTAAGAATAGGGGTTTAAGGTTTAGAGGTAGATTAAGGGTAGGGGTTCCGTATAGGTCTATATTCGCGTCTATAACTTCCGGTAAACGGTACTAAGACTTAAATAAGTATATAGAGTTAGTGATAGGTCCGTAATCCCCGACTTCCAACCTTCCAGTAGGTCGTACTAGGAGTCTAAACAGGTGATCACTATTGAGTATCGCCTGGGGGAAGGTATCAAGTAATTGCTAATCTGTGCGCGCTTACTGATTAGTGTTTATACTAACTTAATAATATAAGTAAGTTATATCCCGGGGCACGAAATACGTATAGTATTATATGCTCTTTAGGATAGTGGTGACTGTCAATTCTATTAAGGTGGACTACGTAGTCTATATACTAACGCACCTCCCCCTAATTAGTTAGTGCTTCAGGAGTGCACCAGACGCGTAAGCGGGTGGTTGGTATACCAAACGCGTAAACGCGTACCCGGCGTACCGAACGCGTAAGCACGCGGTTAGTACGACAGGTGCTATAATTATACAGTAGGTAATAGTATATAGCTTAGGAATATTAAAGTATAGTAGTTCTACCTTACTTAGTTAAAATAAAAGGAATATATTCTTTATCTTATCTATTCTATAAATAACTACTACTAGGTACTAGATAGTTAATTCGTCGTATAATATATATTAAGATAGTATAGCGAAGTCCATAAACACCTAGATAAATAGTATAGCGCCTTTGTTCTATTTTAGTAAGGGTGCTATAGCGGGGACCAATTATTATAACAGAGATTTATACATTTTTCCTATTTATTGGCTAATATTTACCTAGCTATCCCACACTATTATATTAGTAAATCGCTCTACCTATACAAAGCGGGTAGTAATAAGTGTATTAATATTTAATATCTCCTAGCCGTAACCATCTATACGCGGGATATTAAGGCCTAAATATTTTCTAGCCTATATTTTACTTTATATAAGCCCCTTAATCTAGTACATAAGGTATTTACTAGTAAGGCCTTTAAGCACCTAGTACAGGAAATTAGGCGCCATTATCTTATAAATATTAGATAGATTATAGCCCTATATAAAGTTATAAAACGGCTAAATATAATCTAAATTATCCTTCTTATTAGTATCGCAACCTTCCTACTACATTTGTATTTAGTTTTTTATTAATTAGTATATACGGAACAGCCACGGTCACTAAATAGCAGTCATTAAATTATACCGTTTATTTGTATATATATAATAAATTAAATATTTACGGCTACTTTTAATACCTATAAGCGTAACCTGTTCTTTATAATTAGCTATAAATATAGCTAGAAGTAGAAAGTAGTGTTAATCCTAGCTATCCGCGTATAAGAGATATACTCCTTCTTTACTAGCTTTCTCTAATGCTATAGGCATTATTAGCATAACCGTATAAGTAGTAGGGTTGTCGCTAAAGCATATATTTAAGGATAGCCGCGAGGGTCTTATGTTGTACCGCTAGTTATATTATTTAGTTACTAGGTATATAGACTAGAAAATATACAAGTAGTAATAGAGCTAGTTAATTTATAGATTATTAAATACGCAGTTTAATATTTCCAATTAAAATATAGAGCGGCTATACTTTCTTACTACCGGCGTGTTATATTAGTTAGGTCTTATTGCTAGCTAATATAATTAGCACTATAGTTGCGCTAAGCAGTAGCTGCTCTTACGTCTTTTACTACTAATCTACTATATTAAGCTTATTATATATTCTTATTTCTACTAATAAGTACTACCTTACTAGTAAGAAAGTTATGTCTCCTTAAAAAGGGCCGTAACTAATAAGGATGGACACAATCTTTAGAGCATTTTGGTAACGTACCAGCAGCTACTAATCCCCTACAGTTATAATTATTTCAATCTACTATAGTTACTTACTTTCGGATTGCATCCGTTTTAAAAGTAGTTTTGCTTTAATATCTTTAGCACTTTAGTAAAAGAAATAGTCGGCAAATATTCCCTAAAGCTTAATATTATTAAACCACTCGTTAATAGCGTGGTTAGAAGTCCTGTAGCTTACCTATTATAAAACCTATACGTATTCTACCTTACTACTAAACGGATAAAACAAGGGGGGTGTTTTATCTAGTATACTGCTAGTACGTTTAATACGCGGTATAATACCGTATACTACCGCGGTATTATCCGCAGTTTATAGATTTCCTTAGTTCCGTCCTAGAGGCTTTCCTATAGCGCGGCTAGTGGCCTCTTTAAATGTTTTAGTTTAAAAAATATCCATAGATATTCCAGTTAAAGTTTACTAATTAGTCTTAACTATTACTAGGTTATACACCCTATTAAATATTACGGAATTATTATTATAGTGTATATCCGCAGCTCTATTGTTCGGCTTATTAATAATATTATCGCCTAGAGCTTATATGGGTGGCCACTTATTATCTTACTCTAATTCGGCCTTATAATTGATTGTTTAATGCCTTTTTAAGGTTTAATAGTATAGTGTATTATTGTTTATATATTATATAAGTAACCACTTATTATCTTACTCTAGCTCGGCCCTATAATAGGCTATTTAATACTCCTCTAAGCTTTAATAGCGTAAGGGTGCATTATTATTTATCTCTTTAATATTAACGGCCTTATGTCTATCCTTCTTCCGTTTTTATTTTCTTAGATAATATCATTTATAACGGGTTAGACCGCCTATACTTTTTACTATAGTTCCGCACTTTTTATATTGCCGTTAGATAGAGCTTATTTATAAATTACTATATTAAGCTGTAATTTACTACAGTTTGGTTGGAAGGGGGCCAAAAACAACATCCGTGTAAAACCGTATATTTAAAGTAGTGTTTATGGCTCGTGCTACGTTATAAGTAAGAGTATGGCGATAGCTGTAGACACTAACGCGCTAAATGGCGTAACCCGATATATTTTGCGCTAATTTATACTAGATCGCGTTACGTCGGGCTAGAAAGCTCTACTTATTACTAACGTCGCGCCGCCTCTTTATTATACTAAGTATAGGATTCTAAACACTACTATTCTCTATTTAGGATACTAGACTGTTTTTTACAATAGGACGCGATATATAATAGCGATATGCCGTAAATGCGGCGTAGTATAACTCTATAAGCACCGTGGACCCGTAAAAAGATATACAGCTTATTACCGGCTTAGGTATTACTGTAGAGAGACTTAATACTATTAAGCGGACTTTTAAGTAGGTTATTATTAAGGATGGCATCCTATATATTTTATTTCGCAGATAACTAAACGATTTACTACGCGAGTAGGTAATCTAGAAAGTTATCTATTAGGTAGTAAAATACAAGAAGGCACTAGCGCTATAGGTATATAAGGCTATGCAAAACATGCTAGCCCGCGTATAGTTAAATATACGTAAAAAGATAAAGGTGCTAGGGCGGCCTAGCATTAACTATATAGTAAATGCGGAAAAGGGATATATAGCTGCCATAAACTCGCAGAGCTTGTCCCCGCTTAACTATACGCAGAACTGCAGCTATAATCTTAAATAACTTATTATACTACTTTATAGGCGGTAACTAGATGGTATAAACTTAATCCTAAGTATAGACGTGGCCTTAAGTCTAATATCGCTGCCTAATACGCCTTAAGGCCTATGTACAGTTAAATATTAGCTATTAGTTAAGATGTTTTTAGAGGCCGGGGTGGATTATAATAAGGAGTGGATATAGGCCGCCTATATAGAGACTATGCCTATCCGAAATGATAGGGCCTTAAGGGCTGCTCTATTAAGGGCAGTTTATTATAGAGTAGGCCAGGCTATATTTACAGCTATTCGTAGAGATGGTATATAGGTATCTATCGTAATTATAATATATTACTAACGTTTATCTAGCCCTATTACTAGCGCGACACGTTTTACTAGGTGGGCTAGAAGGTATTAATTAATTATAGTTAATCTAATCTACGTAGAGATAGTGACTTTAGTTAAGTTTACCTTACAGTAAGACTTCCTATCGCATTAGGAAGCCCTAAGATTATTATCTATATATATAATCTTAGGTTATCTAAGCGTAGTATAGTAAATCGCCTTTACTACAGGCTCTTCTATTAGGGGCAATTATATAGACATTATATTTGTCCTATGTTTTACTAGTAGGGTAGGATAAGTATTATTCTAAGGACCTATAGCCTTAGCGACAAGTTTCTTAAGATATAGTAAGGGCGTGCTAATGCTAGTAATAGTATAGCCTAGGTTAGGGAACTGCCTAATATAAGTAGGAGAGGGCGTTAAGTTACGTTACCTTAGTGGCAGCTATAGCGAGAAAAGGATTAGATACTATTTAGGGTTATTATAGTTTAGCGAAAATAGAGGCGGCCCGTACTATATAGAGAGTAATTAATAATAGTTGCGGACCTTACTATGTCTAAAAGTCAGCGTCGTTGCTAAGAGGCTAATAATGTAAGTAGTTAGTGAGCTTAGCTATAAAACTGTAGCTAGCTAGTAGCTAGGGAAATTAATTATAGAGTCTGGCTTTAAGCTAGAATTATTATAGATTAGTAAACCCTTAGTTAAATATAGTACGCGCTAAAACCGGGTTAAAGGCTTTACTAAAGGCTTTACTAGCTATATTACTTACCTAATTAGGATAGCTAGCTAATAGCTTAGCAGTTAGCGGACAGCAAGCAATCTACTTAACGTAGTTAGTTAGCTATAAAGGCTAAAGCTTATAGCTAGCTAACTATTAAATACTTATAGTTATTAGCAAGATATCTAAACTATAATTTAACTAGTTAAGTACTTAAAATCTAGATTATAGATTAGTATTAATTAACTACTAGCCTATAAGGGATAGAAATTAGGATTACTAGACTTTATAAATTAGGCTATCTTTACTATAATACGCTTATCTATTTTAGAGATTATAATTATTAAGAGTCTATCCTATTCGGCTATAACGCATAATATTATAATATACCGTATTTTACTTAGTGCTATAGCAAAATTGCAAATACTAAAGGCCTATAGCTACTACCGCTCTTAACTTCTATCTAGTGTCCCTATTTAAGGGTCTTACTGCTAGTAGAGTCTATAATATCTATTCTTACCACTCTCCTTACATTCTAATGCTACTAATATCCTCTCCATTGTTGTTATCCTTGCTATTATTACCGTCACTATCCTAGCCGTTATTTTTAGCGCCTTCTCTATTGGCCTTGTTTTACGCTTTAGTATAATTACTAGTACTACTAATATTTACTACACCCGCGAAGTTAGGGATAGTAATGTTAAAGTTAACGTCCATATTATATAAAATAGGCGTATAATCGGCCGTATGCTAGCGGTAGATATGCTATATAGTTTTATTAACGTTAAACAGGGGGATAAGTTGCTAAAAGTGCTTTTTCCGCTTAGGATTCTTAAGGTTAATAAATACCTTATTATCCTTACACCACTTCTTAATTTTATAGTACGCGGTATTTATAAAGGTTTTATTGTTGGTATAATGATTATAGACTACCTAGGGACTACTAATAATAATAAGGCCCGCTTATAGTCTAGTAATTATAAAAAAGGTTCCTTACCGTGTCTTAAACAAATTTTAGCGGACCAGTAACTATTATATTATATACTAATAACTCTACCTAGCCGCCTTAAATGCCGTTAATAGTAAAGACCTTAATCTTACTAACTACTGGCGCAAATTCCCGCCACTTACTGCTATCTTACTAGGTATAATACCATTCTTTAAGCGTATATAGCGCTGCGGAGTAGACGGTAAGTTAAGCTATATATAAAACGGTAAAGCTAACCTCTAATGGCTTAAATCTAAAGTTTATTAGCGCTATAGCTACTTAAAATGCGCGTTAAGCGTAGACTAGGTTATACGTTAATTGGCTAAACTCGTTTACCTATATAGTATTATTAACGGCAAGGAAAGCGATAGGGTGGTTATAGCGTAGCATATCCTTAAAAAAGCTCGCCGCTAGCTTTAACTGCTCCCGGTCCTTAATTATTAGGCTTATTTAAAGCTAGCCGTATAATAGGATGGTATTTATAAGATATACAATATCTTTAACAAATTAATATTATAGCGAGAACTATACCGTATCTATACTAGCCGCAAGGAGACGCGTATAGAGGGAGACGGATTTCTAATAGTGGAACGGATTATCAAAATTAGGATTAAGGATTAGTTTTAGTTAGTATATATTACTAAGGAGAACCTAAGGTATAGGGTTGCTAGCCTAGATTTATAGACCTCCCTAGGTTAAATATAGTCTGCTCTAGGCGAATCTAGTAAAACTACCTAGCTTAGACGCCTTCTTAGCCTCGTTATGGAAAACTACGTGTATGGCGCTAATAGAATATATATAGGTCTGCGAGACTACATTAGGTATTATAAGAATAACATTAGCCTTCTTAGCCAGGTCTGTAATAACTACGTTAGCTATAAGTATTAATCCTATCTTATTATCTTACGTTATATTATTACTAAGCGTAAATTAATACAAGTATTAGCGGAATTCGGTATATTTAGTTGTATTAGGGTCTATAATAGGATATAGGTTTCCGTTGCTATCTAAAACACCTATAAGGCGTAGCAACTACTAACCTTTAGATAGATCTATAACCTATAACCGCTTATTAAAGCCGGTGGCATTACTGGCCTTAAACGTATAGTAGAGCAGAAATGCTACATTTAGCATAAATGTATCCTTGTTAATCGTAGTATAGTTATCCTGTTTTTTAAAATACTTAGGATAAGTATTAATGCCTACCGCTGTTTGCTGTATAATAGCATCCTGTATATAGACCTTAGTTTCCGTTAAGCGCATATAGCGGTAAAGGATAATAGGAAATTTAGTAGGACGACCTTGCGCAATTAGTGCCTTATAGTCCTCTATAAGCGCATTATTAATTAAGTAGTAATAAGACCTAGATTCTAGTAGGATCCTACTAGGGCGACCTAAGTTAATACTAGTATCGTACTAAGACGGTTAGAAAGGTTAATTTCCTAATACTACTGGGGCCTTAGATTAGCAAAATACCGCCTATTATATATTTAAGCGCAGTATAGGCACCTATTTGCTCTACGTTAAGTAGCGGTAAAACGGCCTTAAGGGTATTATTAACCAAGTTCTTCCTATACTTAGTAATATTATAGTTAAAGTAATTAATACGCGGGAGATCTATAAAGTTGTTAGATAGCGCAATTTAGCGCTTAATATAGAAACTATTGCCTCCTTACTATAGGTAGCGTAGAGTATTAATCTCTTAGGAGATTCTAACCTTAGGGATACGCTTAGTTATAAGATATTTAATACCCTATACCGTAATTAGGGCCTTATTTAGGTTATTAACTATTATAAAGTTATTGCTACTTAGGATATACTCTAGAGCGAATATAGGGTTTAGTATAAACTTATAACCTACCCGTGGTCGAAAGACGAAAGTATAGTAGTTATAGCCGGAGCTAAAGGAAGTAGTATTAATAATAACTCCTTTCTAGCTAGCCTAGCTATCTGCGTCTTTACCTAGGAATGAGATATTAATAATAGAGTTAGTGCAAAGGGTAAAACTATTAACTATCTAGATAGCAGCGTAGTAAACTCGGTTTACGCTATTTAGGAAGGTAATAAGACAAATAATAGTAGGTACTTAGGGGTTCTGGTTAACAACCTTAAGGCTTATAACTGCGGCATAGAACTAGACTATAAAATACTTAAGAATGCTATTAAACTAATACCTCGCGGGGATTTTATATAATAGTCAGTCCTCTACTAAAAGCTACATGCTAAGCTAGACATTTATATTATAGTTCTTCTACTAGCGACCTAAAGGATTATTAACGCTCTGCTGTTATAGGCTCGTATTTAGGCTCGCGATATAACTATTAAGCCATTTAATGCCTAGTGTAAAGAAGTGGATAACGACCGTAGGACTATTTAATAGCATATTCTAAGTTTTATAGATTTGCGGTGTAAATAAGCCGAAGTCCCTATTAATAAAGAAGTACTTATTAAGTAACGTACGTGTACCTAGTACGAGTTTATTAGAGGCAATAACGAACCTAATATGGTAAAGTTATAGGGTTATAGCATCTTGCGGAAGAATATAAGTAAGATGCTTAAGCGTAATTAGACGTAATAGTCGTTAAGTAACTAGAGAAGCAGTATTAGTAGTACTAACCTTAATATCGCTAGCGATATTAGTATTTATAAATTAAATAAACGCCGTCTTATATAAATAGTAAGTAGGTATTTTACTAGTCTCGTAAAACACCTAGAATGTAATGCTATATACTATAATATGCTTTTTAATAATTTAGGTAACAAACTAAACTATAAGGTAGTTGTTATTTAGAAGCTAAAGTGTATTTAAAGGTTTAGCTATTATAGAATTGCTATCCTCTATATAGGTATCTAGATTATTTACTAGGCTATCCGCTACTAGATAGAAGCCGGCTATATTAAAAGGTTTAGGCGATAAAGAGGTAGTAGCTTTACTTAAAGTAGTAGTACCTAGTATATCTACTTTACCTAAAGTAGTTACGGCGTCTATTACCTAAATTAAAGTAGGTCTACTTATATAATTATTAATATTATACTCTATAACTCCGCAGTTCTTATATACCTAACTATAGATAACAGTTTAATAGTCTAGGGAGTTATAATTTAGGTAAGTCCGCTTCTTCTTATTTAATGGCTAGGGATAGTCTCGCTTTCTATAGCCTATAGCACTATATTAGTTATACATTATATAAGGATAGTTGCTCTTAAGATAACCGGCTTCCCTATAATTATTACACATAGGATTAGGGTAGTTAGCTTTAAGATAACTAGCCTTACCACAGCTATAATAAAGTTAAGAAGCTTTTTTAAGAGGATAATTAGCGCGCATATGGCCGGTAGATAGATAAAGATAGCATTTTAAAGCGTTGTTAGCTAAGAGGTATAGACTACTAAGCTTTAGAAAAAGAGGCTTATTAAGTATAGGGCCCTTACTATTGCCTTATAAGACACTAGAGCCCGCGGCCGCTATAGTTAAGGTAATCTTAAAAACCACAACGCCCTTAGCGAACTTTTTGTGGTTATGGATATAGTTAACGTCGCGAGTTATAAAATAATTAGTAGGTAGGTCTATTTTAGTAGTAGGCTATATTAAGCAGTGGTTTGTATAAATATATTAGTAAATATAGATTCTCTATTATATAGCTAAGGTCAAAAATAAGGTAGCTAACTTATTACGTTATAAGGCTTTATAGCCTAGATAGATCTATAGAGGCACCGGTTATAGAGGTAGATATTAATAGGGTAGGAATAAGAGAGGGTAGTTAGTAGAGTTAGGTTAACTAGTAAAGATAAGGCGCCCTAATAAAATTGTATACGTAAGGCCTTAGCAGCAATATATATAGTTATATACTCCGTAAGTTAAACGCGTATAAAAGCAAATCTATAGTAATAAGACTAACCTATAGAGGAAGATGTGGTATAGTATAAGTTATAGGGATTACCTTATCTAGCCTATCTCTTAATATAGGCTAGGCGATGGTCCAGTACTATTAAGCTCTTATAGTTTATAATGCAAGTATATAAATATATAAAAGGGTAAAGGAAAAGAGAAGCAAGTAGTAAAGTAAAAGTACTTTACTATAGGTAGGCTAATTATATTATAGGTAAACGGAAACTTAAACACTATAATCCGTTAAAAATATTACTAATAAGCACAGCCTGCCACTGCTAAAAAGTATAAGTCTTTTCCTCCCTTAATTAGTAAGAGAAAAGGTATTATTAGCTAAATAATCTCTTACTAGAGTACTAGTTGGGGAGTAGGATATTATAAGACTGTATATAGTTCTAGATAGATTTAAAATAAAGATATTAAATATAAGAGACTTTAACGCAGTAAATACTATAGTAGAATACTAACCTCTTATATAACACTAAATAGATAAATAGTAAGATAAGTTAATATTGCTAAGCGGCTAGATACTAGGTATATATAATATATCTACTGTTTTAAAATGCCCTAATATGCCCTAATATATCCTAATATACCGCAAAATGCCGTAAAATGCTATTAATTATATAAACTTATAATATAAGATATAAAACCTCCTGCTACCTTTTATAGTAGATATACGTTTAAATAAGTACTAGATGTTTAGGCACGGATATAAAAGTATCCTATATATTAGATAATTATTATTCTAAATAGACTTACTTAGTAGGCCCTTAAGTGTTACCTAGTAGTATAATAATAACACTAGTGATTACGAAGTAAGTGTAATATATTATTATCTACTAGATATACTACCTATTATATACTAAGTACTTTGCAGTAATAGAGTCCGTATATATAGATATAGGCCAGCCCTTTAACTCTAGTAGCGTATATATCTACCAACTTTATATAATAATAAGAAATATAGTAACGCCTATAATAAGTATAATACGTCGCCGTTTACTAGAAATATTACCTATTATATAGCAAACACTTCGTAGCAATGGAGCCTATACGTATAAATATAGGCTAGCCCTTTAACTCTAGCGGCGCGCATATATACCAACTTTATTAATAATAAGAAATATAGTAACGCCTATAACCTCCCGTATTTTACTATACCGTAATAACTAGTTACCCCTTTATAGGCACTTAATAAATCGCTTATATTAAAAACTATAAAAGTTTAGCGGTACTAAACCGCCACCTAGCCCTAAATAGGCTGGGTAGGATAGTCCCTATAAGTTATATAATTATGCCTTTATATAATTGTGCCCTTATTTAACTGCACAGTATTAAGTCTAGCCGTATTTACCCTAACTAGTAGTAGTAAATAATAGCTAATTTTACCTCTATGCGGGTATATACGGGCAATTATAAGATCTACTGCTTTACCTCTCTTTTATTTACCTTATTTATCTTACTTTTTATCTCTCTAATAACTAACCTCTAACTACGTCTAATACTAAAGTTATGCTAGTATAGCGCTAGCTAGCTACCGTATAAAGCCGTTTTGCTTTAATAGTTATCTTTTACTTAATATATACTATAATATTATACGTACCTAACTAAATAAGCGACTTAATAATGACGCAATTATAGGTAAAGCTGGACGCGTGGTATAAGGCAAACCTAAAGCTAACTAAAGATATGGATATTACCTAAGGCTTTAGAATAATTATCAAAAACTATAATAGACTAAAAGAGAGGGTTAAAGATATTGTAATTAAAGTTAAGCCTAAGTACGTGATATATCGCGGTAACTCTATAATAATAAAAGAAGGATACGTTAAGAAGTTTTATAAGCAACTTTTATAATTTACTAATACTCCACCAGATTAAAAACTGCGGGTAATCCTAAAAATTATAGAAAGTGCTCGTTCTAATCGCGTAAAAAGGGTACTAAGTACCTCTAATAAATTAAAAAACCTACTTTTATATAAATATACGTTACCCTAAAAGACTAAAGCATGAGATAAGACGACGCCACCTTAGCTGCTATATGCAATATAGCCTATAGATATTACCGTAAACCTACTACTTAGTATCCCTTTACCTTAACTAGTAACCCTAGTAGTGAGTAACGTAATTAATATAGGAGATATTAAGATTAAAATCTAATCTATAGGCTTAACGGGTAAGTTAATAGTTAGGGTAGTTTAAGTCTTATATCTAATAAGTGGAAACCTATATATAGCTCTAGGTAAGCTATAGGAGGAACTATAAGCCTATATAGAGCTTAATATTAACTGTCCGCCCAAAAAGAACATTTATATATTACTATAAAGATATAAAAACCTTATAATACGGTTAGAGGGCATACTTATTATAGCTCTTAGCGAAATAGCGAAAAATAGCATAAAGGAGGCCGTGCTTATAGCGTTATTCTTACCTCCTAGCTTAAACTCCTAAGTTACTGCTACTAATAATATACCGCTAGCCATTAAATTTAAGGCGCCTAGACGTAATAAATATAGCGTAAAAGATAGCTAGTAAGTCCTAATATTGTATAAGGCTAGCGGTAAGAGTAAATTAGGAGAAGATAAGAAGCGAAGTTGTTTAGGATTAGCAGTATATAGCTCTAAAGAAGATAGTAAGGGTAAGCCTATTAGATATAAGAAATCAAATAATAGTAAGACTAAATTAGGTAGATATAATAAGTGGTCTTAATTAAGATTGGTAATAAGTACCCTAGTAGAGGATAATAAAAGTAAGCTAGCTGCGCCTAGAAAGTTAAATAGTTATAAGGCTAACCTAAATAGATATAGGAAACGCCCTTAACTAAAATTAGCGGTAGGCACCCTTATAAAAAATAGTAATAGCAAGCCGGTTATGCGTAAAAGGTAATTAGTAAAGGGAAGACGTAACCTATTTACTAATAAGCCTATATTAATAAGTAATAGTAGTACCGGAGAAATCGCTATAGATAATGGTAAATTGCCGCAACCTATTACTAAACCTGTAGGTATATACTAGCCTAATAATATAATAGACAACCCTACTGCCGCATTACTAACTATTAATACCCTTTAAGATGTTACCGTAGAAAATAGCAAATTGCTGTAACGTGCTAGTAGATATAATAATTAGTTCCTATATTACACTAACTCTAAGAATATAGAGAGTAGAGATAAAGATAAGAATTTGGTTAATAATAGCGACTAAGATAAGGATTTAGTTAATAATAATAACTAAGACGTAGACGCAGAGGAAGAACTTAACTAGTAAAATTTCCTAGCCTAGCTCTATAAGGCTAGGAAGGATAACCTAAATAATATACTAGTATATGTAACGGAGGCGGATCTTCTGCTTACTTTAGAGTATTTCCTACCTGTCTTATTAAAAGCACTCTCTAAGACCGCCCTAATTAAACTCCCTAATTAGGGCCTTGCATTAGGCTTTAAATTTAGCCTATACTAAGTAGTATATATAGCTTAGGCATTTAAGCAAAAGAGGACAATTAAAGGAGGTAGCATCTATGTAGACGAACTCGGCGTGGGCAAGACTATATAAATAATCACTTAATAGCTAATAAACTACTTTTATTATTAGAACGTAATGGACGTTTAAAAGGCCTAGGCTATTAGGGACGTAACCTACTACCTATTTAAGATGCATCTGCCGGATATAAAATGCCTATAGGTAGCAAAGCAGCCGATTATATGCTACTATAAAGATAACTTTAAGAAGCTATACCCTATAGACCTATAGTAAGGCTGCTTAGTTGTCCTTACGCTAAACCTAGGCCTGCTAGGATTCCTAAAGGACGTAAGTGTAATATTATAAGACGGCGCGATTATAAAGTGCCCTAACCCGCCCTAGATTACAATTCTTGCCCCTAGCTATAATAAAGTTAAGATATTTAGTAAACTAAAAAAGGATAAATAGCCGCAAATCTATAAGGCTCTTAAGTGGACTAATAAGGAATAATAGGAGAATAATAACGATATATATCTAGTTGGTAAGACTTTGCTATTATACCTATAGGGTAAAGCTAGGTTTAAAAACAATTATTACTCTACCCCTAATATAACGGAACTATTAGCGCTAAAATACTTAACCTAATTTCTTCTAATTACTACGCAAAATTATATTACTATATAACTAATATGTGAGTTTATTACTATATAAACTAGTATATAGAAACACCCAACTAGCTAAACCCCTAGATCGTATTAGGTATTAAAGAGTGTAATATAAGTTAGGCGTATCCTCTAGAATAAATACCACCTAGATATAACCAGTAGAGTCTTAATATCGTTTATTTAGGATATAGTTAAGGAGTACCGTATTACGTATAATCGCAGCCCTATTATATAGGGTGTGTCTAATACGCCTAATAACGGGAACCTAATATAACTAATATAGTTTATTATAGCAGGATTAAAGAGACCTAAGTAGGAAGAAGTAGATAAACTAAAGGGAACGGAGTTTAAAGTACTGCTTAAGCTTTAAAAAAAAACATCTAGCTAAAGAAAAAGAAATTTAACCGTCTCTATAAGGATATAAAGACTAACCCAGCTAGAGTAATAGTAGATAAGAAATTCGGCGAACTAGCTATATTTTTCCGTATAGTTATTCTAATGTTTTAGATATATAAAGGGGAGTTAATACTCTAGTTTAACTAGCAAAAGCTTATCCTAAAGAACAGCTATTTTAAATTAGTTATATTATAGGCCAACCCTAATAACACTAAGGTGGCTATAATTATAGCTATAGAGGACTAAGTAAAGATAGAGTAGAGGCGCCGATATAAGGAACTTCTGGCTATATAGGAGGAAGATAGTAGCGATCTAAATACTAAACCTAAGCTACCGAAACTTACCTAAGCTAAATTATACACTAACGCGAAAACGGTAGCGAGTATAGCCTAGGTTGTCCAATACTGGGACTAGTAAGCCCCTATTATAATTAAGTTTAATAATAAACGCGATAATAAACGCCTAAAAACTTGGAGTTGCATAATTAAGGACCTAATTGTTGCTAAGTAAACTACTAACCCGCTTAATAAGGAGTTCACTAATATACTTAACCGCTATTTTTAATAGAATACAAAGTTCTTTAAAGCTAAAAAAATCTATAATTACGTTTATGTCGAAAAATAAATAGACAATTTAGCGTATAAGATTATTATTACTACTCGCTTACCTCTTATACTAGCTTATTAGTTTAATAGGCTATATAAAAAATACGGTAAAAATAAGGTGCTCCGCTATGCAGCTAGTATATCTAATATTAAAAAGGCTAAGGCTAGGCAAACCTTTAATACTAATAACTTTAAGTAGATCCTACTTTGTACCTTTATATTAATTAGGCTAGCTATTAATTTATAGCGCGTAAATTACACTATTATGGTTAAGCTAAGCTATAAGCTTTTAAAGGTAAAGTAACTATTTACTTAGATAGATTAACAAGGACAGACTAAGCCTATTTACTATAGTACTATTATAGCTGTTAGCGACTCAGTCAATCGAGGCATGGGCATGGCAAAGGGGACGCGCAAGCCTGTACGATTGGATTGTCTATAAACGAGAATCTAAAGCTAGGGAAAGGAAAGGAGAAGAAGAGCAGCGCCATTCGATGTTTTATAAGATCTTTGCGTCACGTGACCGCAATATGCGGCAATCTGTAGCAACTTGCCGGTGCGAAGATCTGCTAAGTGCCGTAATATTACCCCCCCCTCCAAAAAAGCCTGCCCTTAGGCTTTGTTGCTAAAAGTCTTAGCAAGAGAATCTAACTAATTAGATAACTTTAACCGCCGATTAAAGTTCCTAGATATCTTAAGACCTTACATAACTAAGAAATTTCTGGGGCGTTTTTGTCCTTATATTCTTCTAGTAGCTTATTATCTTTATTATACTAGCATTCTATCCACTTGTTTAGGTACTTTAGCGGTCCGGGTTTATTAGGGTAATAGCTATAGAACTCTTAAAGCTTATAGGGACTACCTATAAAGTTCTATATAGGGTACTAAGTGGGGTCCGGGTTATATCCTTTCTAACTAATATAATACTTTAACGTTCCCTTTACAAGTTTACAGGCCAGTATTTCTTTAATTTCCCATTCATTATCGCCATTAACTTAAATTGGTAGGGGAGGTTCATTCTTTTATCTAGGCAGTAGGTTATTTATAGCTTTCTATAACTTATCTAGTAAGAAGATAAGGTGAACTTTAATTAAGTTTAGGAGCTTAACCTTATATAAGTTACCTACTTTATTAAGAATCTTATACGGTCCTGCTATCTTATAGTCTAGCTTACGGCTAGGCCGTTCTATCTTCTAGTTCTGTATCGTAATCTAAACC
>Ga0307515_10006061_pt1 | contig 24305 bp, 25 predicted proteins | sample 17_EM_MG_FD_194513 | JGI IMG/M metagenome (GOLD analysis project Ga0307515, IMG submission 194513) | Populus trichocarpa ectomycorrhiza microbial communities from riparian zone in the Pacific Northwest, United States - 17_EM | ecosystem: Host-associated > Plants > Roots > Unclassified | place... | reverse complement strand
ATTTTGACCCCCCCAGCGAGGGAGGTCAAAAATCGCGCGAAACGGGCCCGGGTGGGCTCGATGCACTTCAAGTGTATTAGTAAAACAGATATATAGAGTATCCAAACAAGTACTTACCTGTAGGGCATGCAATAAAGAAATTTCCACCCCCCATCCCCCGGGGGTAAGGGTAACCGGACTCGCGCCGGGTGACACCAAAGTGGTGTCAGATCCTAGATACATGTTAGTATAGTAAATATTCAAAAGGGCTAAGCCCTGGCTTACCTGTGTGCCCCCCAAACGTGGGGGAAATAGGGTGCAACCCGGGGCGACCACCGGGTGCCGCGCGTTCCCAAAAAGGAAGGCGCGATCAATCCCATCAATCCGCGCGGATGAGCCAGGATGATCGCTTTCCCCCAGGGCGAAAATCAAGCATTTCTTGCTCAATTCTCATCCGTTCGACGCCACGTTTAGCGGGATCGGCCGCGATTTTGATTCTGCAGAGCCTGGTATTTTTTTTGTATTTTATTTCGCACTTTTTGGTGGCCACCCATTCCGAATGGGGTCAAAAAACTACACTTATGTAAGCTAATTAAGGTATATTGAATGGGTATGAGTGGTGGAACCCCCCGGCAGGTACCCGGGAGGGGGAGGATAGCTGGGGGAGGGAATTCCCACGAATGGGCATCCTCCCGGAATTATTTGATGGGAGGGAGGGAGCGGGGGAAGCCCAGGGGTACCGCATGATGGGAGGGAATGATATTTCCCACGATTGCGACATCCTGGGATACCCTGATCAACGGGGGAACCACCCGATCACCCGGGGAGCCTCCTACCCAAAAGGGATAGGTCGTGGGAATGTGCTGGGGTGAGGAGTATTATCCCTGGCCCCCGGCGAGGCAAGGGGGGGCAGGGGAGTATATTTTACCCTTTGTAATGGTATTTATTTCACTCTTTTGGACAAAAACTCCGTAGAAATAGTACTATTTCCATAAGGACTCCCGCAGACGGAGTGATTTGACGGCGGGCGATAGTCTGTGGATTGGAATGAGGGGCACCCGATAATCCTTTTTTCGCTAAGGCACTTCAGCGGTGAGGCCCAGGGGAACCTATGAGGTACGCGGAGGCGCTTCTGGTTTTGTAATATCGGGGATACTCCCACTGCAGGAAACTTTATGTATTCGCACGGTACTCGTTAGGGTTAGGGTTGGTTCATCGGCGTGGGAAGCGTTTACACAGTGAACTGACGTGGAAAGCCGTTGCAACGTGATTGTTTGCGGTTGTTTGGATCCAAAGCTGCCTCCTTCCTTTTCTGGAGTCCCTCTTTTCATCCACACCCCCGACGTCCATTTGGACGCAGCAATACGATGACCGAGTGGGCATCGGTGCAGATTTTCACTTATGCTGCAAATCTTATTTTCCTTCGACTACGTTAAGGCAAGGAATCCGCTTGTCAGGATCACACGAGGCCCGTCCCGCCTTTTTTGGATTGTGCACGTCCCGGCATGGAGAAAACAAACTCTGTTAAGGGCGTGACAGCAAATGTCACGCAGTCACAAGTAGGTGCCCATACTGGGTATGGATTCTGTCATATAGCAATCAGAACACACTTCTGTAGGTCCGAATCTCTTTGGAACGCAGTTGTCGACGGGGACAATGCACCGTATAAATATTTAGTCAGTCGGAGGACCATACCGCGTACTAAAACATCACGCGTAGTTTGATGTCGCGTGATTTTCGGGGTCAACGTGCGATAAGTAAGCCATGTATCCAAACGAGACCCGAAGGTGACGAAGTTAGGCGGTAAAATCATCCAGAAGACCACTCAATCACTGTACATAAAAGGAAATAAGCCCGGTCCGGTTTGTTTCATCGGGCCATTGGGGGGATCACTTGTTACACCTCGGTCGGACATGCTCTGGTGTCTCAGGCGTTCGAGCGACGGCCAACCGCTTCTCGATTCAAACTGGGATGAATTAAATACCCAGTATATTTATTGGGGCTTCCCCTCCTCTTGTCCCTCTCTCTCTCTTCCCTCCGTCTGCCAACAGTTCAGCCCCCACACGGTACATCCACGGAGCCTCTCGGAATGATGTACGTCTATCGGCTGGTGAAGCTCGCTCTCGCGGCCGCCACTCTGCTCGGGCAGTCTGTAATCGCACAAGCAGCTTGCCACAATCCTTCTGTTCGGCGCGAATGGAGAAGTTTGAGCGATCAAGGTCGTGCAGAGTGGATTTCCGCTGTCAAGGTCAAATACCGGTTCGGCAACCACCTCGAAAGACTGACACCTCCATGCCTAGTGTCTCACCACAAAGCCTCATGACCCTTCTTTGGTGCCACTCTTCAATAATACCAGCATTGGGACCCCACCTATCAACACGAGTAGTTCACTCTTTGACGGTTCGTCATTACCGCCGGTTGTTGTAGGCGCCACATACTCATATCGGAACAGACTGGGTCTACGCCCATATTGATCTCAGTATAATTGTAGGTCTCCGTTAAGCTCATCCACCTCCCGGACAATAATTCAACACAAACCTAGGTCCACTACACTGCCCGGTTCTTGCCCTGGCACCGCGCGTACGTCAAAGGCTTCGAAATTGCCCTTCAGGAGAAATGCGGATACACGGGCACTCAACCATACTGGGACTGGACACTTGGTATGACCGCGACGCGTCTTTCCAACGTCGCCGATCTGATTCGCCTCATCACAGACGCATCAAACTTCGTAAACAGCACTTTCTGGGATAAAAATGCCACTAGCGGCATTGGGGGTTGGGGCGACCCCAATGACGATTATCAGATTACCGACGGTGGATTTGCCACCAACTTCTCCGTCTCGTATCCCTCGCCTCACAGGCCCCGCCGCCAGTATACGCCAGCTGACCCCGATATGCCCGGCGTATTTTTGCCAGATAGCTTCACGCCCGAGAGTCAAATGGCCATTGTAAATGGTTTTGTAGGGGATTTCGTTAGTTTTCAGGTAGCTCTCGAAAGGGGGTCGCATGGAGCAATTCACAACATTGTGGGAGGGTGCACAGACCTCTTTAGCGCACTGTTAGTTTGCCCGCTCACAGAACCCACTCAGAGATCTTCAGGGGGAGTGCCCTTCAGACACCCCTGCCGGTTGTACGTCCGGCCTCACGTGGACTCCCAATGGTGCGCCTCTAATTGGTGCGCATACCCCTGTGTGCGCAGTTTTGACATGTTAATAGACCCATTGTTTATGCTGCACCACGGGGTAAGGCGGATGAATGCAAGCAGCTTAATTTTCTGACAATCACCCTCTCACCCAGATGATCGACAAGCTCTGGTATGACTGGCAAAACGCCAACCCCGCTAATTTCTGGGCGTTCTCTGGAGGTGCCATTCCCGATGATAATTTCCCGAACGGGGGTCCTCCCTCCCTGAACGTGTGTAGCTTCTTGATAACCACTTGTTCAGTTAATGAACCCTCTCACAGCTCACGTCGCGGATCCCGACGGATGGCATTTTGGACACGTATATCGTCCGTGAGTTGATGGACACTCGGAACGAGAAGTTGTGTTACATCTACGAGTGAACTCTTCACATTGGAGTGCCTGTGGCCGAAGTAGAAGGATCTCAGCCCAGTGATGACACACGGGCTTACCGAAGGCTACGAGACATTTTTTAATTAACTTATAGGCATCCGAATACCCTTCTCGCTCTAGAGAATAAAAGTCATTCTTTCTATACCCCAAGACGACGAAGCACAACTCGTAATGTCGTACAGCGGTTAGATCGCTCACTGTCGTCACCACCACCTTCACCATCGCCCGTCTTTTCCTTGAACGTCTCACCCGTCCCGGTCAGTTTAACACCCAACGTCTCCCTGACGTCGTGGTTGGCACCTATGGCCCAGACTTGAAATTCACCCGGGCTGCCTCCGACCACGATGGTAGAGACCAAGTGGTCGAGAACATCATACCCTGTTTTTCACACAAAACGTCAGCGTCGTAAATTTATGGAGCTGAGGGGGACTTCTTACCACTCCAAGACCTCTGCTTGTCACCGGGCTGACCCCCCTACCATCCCGCACTTCTGTGACGTTCCAAACCCTCACGATCTTACCTGTTTCAGGAGGAGGAGGGTCATGGTGACCCTCCGGGTGTCTGCGCAGATGAGACGCCGCAACTGGTCATTGGCACATAGCGCTGAAGTTTTGCGGAGGTTAGCTGTTCTCCCGGCTGATCTGACTCGCGGTAGATTCATTCACAACCCGAACGTTTTTCCGGTTCTCCTTTCAACCCGCGTCTAACCTCCTCTTTGAAGTCTTCCATCCGTTCCGATTAATTGATTGATTACGGTTCATCCCAAGTATTAGACCAAACACTTCGCCGACGCAGAAGCACACAAGCCAAAGCGCATACAACGTACTGGAACGCGAGAGATAGCGACGTAGGAGAAAAGGTCCATAATGACCGGTGTGCACTCATCAGACAAAGCCATCATGCATCATGGCCAGATTCAGGACCGGTGCGGGGCAAACGATGCAACGCAGACGAACGATTCGGTAGATAGGATGCAATGACGTATGTTTCTGGTTTGAGTTAGCTGTCACTAGAAAATGGAGGGGGTATTACTGGTGTGTAAGAGCGTGCGTAGGTGCGCGACTCGAAAAGGTATAAACGTATACAAGGATGGCAAGTGAGAGAAATGAATGGAATGGGAGGTAAAGGAATGGGGGGAAAGAAAAGGAAGGGAAGGGATATACGGTCGGAAAACCCGAAAAGTATCCAAAAAAAATGTGACGAGAGTGGGGATAAGGCCTAGCATTGCTATCACCACGCCGCCAAAAGTCCGAACGAGAGAATCAGGAACGATCGCGAAACCAAATGAAGGGGGGAGATCATTTATCCGCAGATCCCAGGGTATTGCCTATTAGTCGGATTCTGCGGAATCCAACCGTACCTCAACCCAGCCTGATAGCTCCAATCGTCCGCCTGTTCCGCCTTCCACGTCCATTGGATCCACCCAGCGCCCTTCTCGAACGTAATAGTCTGTGCTTCCCAGTACTTCCTAAGGAACGTCTTGTACTCCGGACTGAAGGTCGCTCCAGAACCTGTCTTGGCCGAACAAGTCCCAGTCCAAGGGGCACCACCGTAAGATCCATCGTAACGTGCACCGCGTCCGCGTCCATTGAGGTATTTCGTACAATCAGTAGCAGCCGGTGTCCATTCACCCACGATCGTCCAGAGGTGGAAGGAAGAGAGGGCACTTCCTTGCGAACAGGCGACGCGAATGTGCTCATCGTCGGAGCGGGCAACCTCGGCATTGGAAAACATCTGGTAGATATGCACGTCCATAGCTACACCGGACCAGGCGACCTCTCCACCGGTCATAAAGTCTTTCCAGTAGCTGAGACCCTTGAATGCGTCGTGAAGGAGTATGATGGTGTCGCCCTGCAGGTCAGAGACATTAGACACGCGCACACATCCGCCTAGAATCATACGAGTTTACCTGTTTGGAGGTCCCGTATGGGAACCTTATGTTTCCATACGAGTCGTACCAGTATTGCTTGATCGTGCCCATCATCTCATCGTAGAACCCGGCGGGTTCATTGAGCGGAGCGATGATCGGAACGACGTATGGGTTGTTGGCAAATTTTGAAGCGAGGGTCCGGATGATGGCGTTCGTACGAGCGACAGCACCACTCTCCGTATGCCATCCCGGGTAATCAATCCTACGACCAGAGTTGTCGAAACCGTTCTGGCTTCCGGGAACGCCGTGCAGGTCGACGATGACCTTCAATCCGTATCGACCAGCCCAGTCCACAGCCCTGTCGAGGTATGGAAGTTGACCTTGGATGTAAGGTTCACCTAATATATGCCCCATGGTGAGAACTTCGTCACGCAGGAAGGGGACGGCATCTCACCTCGAGTGACATCCCAAGCCCAGTATCCAATTGGCAAACGAACGTGATTCAAGCCGGCAGCAGCGATAGCCGCGAAATCTGCTTCAGTGATCCACTGTCATCCCAAAGCACGCCAAAAACACGGAGCAACCGCAGAAGTGAAGAAACGATACAATCGTGTGGGTCAAAAACTCGTCCGCCAAGAAGGGGCGAGGAAAAGGCCTACAGTATCCCAATGCTGCTGCAACTTGCCCTGAGCAACGGAACGAGATTGAAGTTCGCAGAAGGTCCATTCGTCGACGATGTTGGTGTTGCCGGTGTTGTCGAAGAGACTAGGAGTAATCCAAGGCTATGTGACAATGTGCCGTCAGACCTCCCATCTGATGGAATACCCCGACCGAAGGGGTAGTGCAACGGCCGTCGGAGAAGAAAAACAATGTGCATACCTCTGTATGAACAAAAGTCATGCGGAAAATGTTCTCATCAGTAAGCGACCCTCAATCACCACCGCATTATAAACGACGGGACCAGAACGAACCTCTAAAATAAACCAAGCACGTAAGCGTAGGTCCGGCCAAAGAGAAAAGTGGCATGGTGCGCGACTCACAATACAAGCCAACCACCCAAATTCACGCCTCGGACCTTCTGAGATCCGTAAGGGAATCCAGGGGAGATCGCGGATACCGAAGAGGCGAGAGCGACAGTGAGAGCGACGAAGGAACCGCGGAATAACATCGGTCAAGAAGGGAGAAGGGGAAAGAGAGGGTGGGGGAAGGGGACAAGGGAGAGTGGTGAATCGAACATCGCTGGCATTTTATGGGGGGAGTAAACCCTCTTGTTGCCGAACAACGTGACAGGGAAGACGAAGGCGGGGGAACGGCGCTAGATGCAATCCAGACAAAACTTCCAAGTTCGCTCCGTGAATAGTTTATTCGTTCCCATTGCACCGAGCACAGTAACATCGCGGGTCGTCGTTCTAGAGTACACAGCGAGCCACGAAATGGCGATTGAACAAAGGTAGCCTGCTCAGACAACTCTAGACGGAAGCCCTCCAAGAGCAAGAAAACCGGTTTTGCCACCGAGAAGGAACGAAAAGCACACCCAGGGGGAAGCTGAAAAGGAACCTTACATCCGTGATCATGATCACCTTTTGTGATTAACCTTATGATCAAACGCCTGACTGCATCCCCCCTCATCCCACCCTTCGATCTCACCCCAAAGGAGGCTCCTGACTCCTATTCCACACCCTGGGGACGCATCGGACCCTCCGGCACTCTCATCGAGTTAGCTGACGTACGCACGAGGTTCACAGCAGGTCGTCGTTCGGCCATGTGAGAAATGCGCGGACGATCAATCCCATGGAAGCTCATGAAGACCAGGGGGGATGAAGAACGAGAAGAGCTCGAGGCGTTCACACGTCGCTGAACATCAAGTTTGAGGAGACTATGGAAACTTGTGGAAAAGCAAACGGTTTTCAGCGAGGGGGAGCTGGGATCCCGTTCACGACGGAAGTAGGGCCACCATTTCCATCGGTTATCTTCTCTCCGTTCGTCCTGGTTTCGCCTTCTTTCCCCGTAAACTCCGCACGTTCGCAGGTGCATATGAGAACGTAAACTTATGTGTTGGTCAAGTCGGTCGGCTGGGACTGGGTGATTGGGTGGGCCACAAATGATAAAATCGATCTTTCGTTGGTCTGCTCATAGACCTGGCGGAAGTCGATTCCATCAGGGAGTACTCCAAGAGTTTGGGAGTTTATTGGCATGAAAGAGCCCATGAATTCGCTAGGATCCATGGGTCCCAGAGAGTAACCGTGCATGTTTTCGCGTAATTGTTGTCTGCGAGCTTTGGCGAGTGGAACTGGCCTGGAGCTGTACAGGTTATAGCCTCTTGGCGTCGGCTTGGGAGGGGTCGAGTGAAATAGCCTGGTGGCCATGGTGAGAAGGGTCGACGGTGGTGAGAGGGCAGCGTTCGCTCACAGATATATGACGGGGCCCTCAGACCCCCAAATGACAAGGCTCCACGTCAACAAACACCAGATGGTCGGCCTTCACGGAAGAGATGGGTGAGAGTGAGTTGTTACGCTTGGTTGCATAGATCCGCAAGAGGCTGGGTAAAGGCAGACCAGGGCGGCCAGAGGACGAGGGAAGTTTATTGAGGTAGCGGGATGTGGTCGAATAGAGGCCGGGCCGATCAGAATGCCAGCTACATGAGAGATCCCGCCACATGCCGAGCGAGTTATCCGCAATCCAGACTCTGTCGCTAATTCGGGTAGTGTACAAAGAGATGGCAGTCACAGGCTCAATAGAAGCATTCTCGGTACGCGGTTACGAAACAACCGGGAGGACTCCCTTAGTGGATCAAGACGAACAGTGACCCGTTCAGATCGGCTTCGAGATGCAACTCGGGCTTATTAAGTACGTGTTTTTAGTTTGTATGTATGCCACAAGAACATGGGGGGAGGGTATTACTGGTGGGAGAAATGAAAAGAAAGGATAGAGATATATGATAAAACGACCCGAAGAACGTCAAATAAATATGACGAGAATGAGAACAAGACTCGACACTGCTACCACCATCCGGTCGCGCTCGGAGTGGGGTAATCAGTAACCATCGCAGATCCCAAGTTTCATCCTTTTGGTCGAATCCTTCGGAATCTAGCCGTACCTCAACCCAGTTTGATAACTCCAATCGTCTGCTTGTTCCATCCTCCACGCCCAATGGGCCCACCCATCGCCCTTCTCGAACGTGCTGGTTTGTGCCCCCCCCCCCCTCCCTTACCTCCTAAGAAACACCCCGTGCTCCGGAATAGCGGACTAGAGGATTCCCCAGGACTCGACTTGTTAGAACAATCTCCAACCGGAGAAGTGCCATTGCAAGACCCATCACAAAGCGCACCCTGTCCGTGTCCACGGAAGTTCTTCGCGCAATCGGTAGCAGCGAGTGTCCATTTACCCACGATAATCCAGAGGTGGAAGTAAGAGAGGGCTCTCCCTTGAAAACAGGCGACACGGATGTGGTCATCGTTAGAAAGGGTAATCTTGTGGTGGGGATATAACAAATAGTAAGTCACGTCCACGGCTGTATCATGCTCTCCACCGTTCATAAAATCGTTCCAGCAGCCGACACCCAATTGAACGCGTCGTGAAAAAGCACGAAGGTGTTGCTCTGCAGGTCAGAGATGTTAAACATACGCATACATCCACCTAGAATCGTATGAATTTACCTTTTGGGAGGTCCCGTGTGGGAACCTAATATTCTCGTACGAATCATACCAGCACTACTTGACCGCGCCCATCATGTCATCGAGGTATAAACCGTCGGGTTTACTGAGCGGAGCAATCATCGGGACGACGTTTGGTTTGTCCGCAAACCTCGAAGCGAGTTCTCGGATGGCACCGTTCGTACGAACGACAGCACTTTCGCATGCCATTCCGGGTAACCAACAATACGATCAGAGCTGTCGGAACCGTTCTGGCTCCCGGGAGCGACCTGCAGGTCGACGATGACCCTCAACTCGTGTTTACCAGCCCAGCCCACAGCCCTGTCGAGGTATGGAAGTTGACCGTTGGTATAAGACTCACATGTTATACGTCGCACGGTGAGAACTTCGTCATGCAGGGAGGGGACAGTATTTTACCATCAGTAGTATTCAAAGCCCAGTATCCGATCGGCACGCGAACGTGGTTCAAGCCAGTAGCAGCGACGGCCGCGAAGTCCTCTGAAGTCTTCTTCAGTGATCCAATATCATCAAAAACACACACCAAACCCGCAGAAGAGGAACAAACGGTACAATCACGTGGGTCAAAAGCGTGCCTTTGACAAGAAAGGGAGTGGAAAAAGGCTTACAATGTCCCAATACTTTTGCAACTTTTCCTTAGCCACGGAAAGATCTTGAAGTTGGCAGAATGTCCATTCATCGACAATTTTATCGTTGCCGGTGTTGTCGAAAAGAGAGGGGGTAATCCAGACTACATAATGAATGCCGTCAGACCTCTCATCTAATAGGATACCTCGACCAAAAGGGCAGAGCAATGACCATTGAGGGGGGAAGAAAAGAGATGCGTGCCTCTTAGCTGACATACGCACGAGGTTCACAACCGGTCGTCACCCGGCCGTGTGAGAAATGCGCGGACGATCAGTCCCGAAGAAGTTCATGAAACCCCTGCCACCCAGGCAAAAGTAGTGCACCAGTAATATTGCCGAGGATCACATCGCGTGCGATACCCCGCCCATGGCCGCTCAAAGTAGGACGCGGGGTCCTCACTCGCCTCAATGGAAATGTGTCATCGGACTCTTGACCGCCTTCTCCTAGACAGCCCATTGTCGTGTTTCGACGGATTCAGTTCCAAAACAGCGCGTGCTGGCTGACCGCAAGAGGGAGTGGGGTCCAAGTTACATAATCAGTGTTTCCAGGCCTGAGAGCGTCGTACTTGGGTGACGGATGGGTTGGGCCAATCTGTGGTTGTCGTGAGGACAGGAACGCGTAAATTTTCCGTAGGTGGAGACAACACGAGCGGATTCGGCGGCGCTGGAATGGCGAAGGAGAAACTGGAAAGTGACTCTCGATTAGGGAGCGCCGCGGGAGTGAAGGAGAAATTAAACGTTTCACTCCTCTGGAAACATGGGTCCCGTCCGCAAACGATATGTCTTCCCGTGCCCAAAAGTCGAAAGGTGTGGAGATATAGAACAAGACTTCATCGTGAAAAAAGTCGAAGGTGAAGTTTGTGACTTTGTCTGATCGGGATCAACACTTCCCGCAGGCAGTGTGCCTCAGTGCAACGGCGTGTGCTTTTCGTCCTCCCGAATTTCATGGTTGTCTTGAACGGTTTTAACTACAGTAGTGCACGGCGCGGTGGCAATTTCAGCGTTCGAAGGTACCACTTGACTCGGAGATCTTGCCATCACCCCCCACTGTTGACTGGCATGGCTACCTTTGGGCTGTGGCGAAGGCCGGCAGATTAACGAGAACAGGTTTAATCGCATCACCATGCGCGAAGCGCACGCTGACCTGACCCCGAACCCCCACCATGCCCACCCCCGCCGATGGTGACGAATCCTACCCTGGTCAGGGTTTCTCTGTCTCTCAGCTCTTACATGCGGCAAAAAGAAAGCTACAGGGCGGTCTCTGTGGAAGGTTCGTCTGGGGCTCGTAGACGGACGATTGTTGAAGACTGAGATGCGAAAAATTGCAGGATTGCGGTGGCTTTGAACGAGACGGAGGTAAAGCAAACGAGACAAGAAAAGCGGTCAATATGTGCAAGGCGGCTTACAGTGTCACATTTTCAGGTCGACGCTCTCGAACATGATGCATTGCAAGTGCTCAGCCTGCTCCAGTCCACGAGGAACACGTTCGCCCTTGTCAACAGGATCCCTCCAGAAATCCTCACCCTGATTCCAGACTACTGGACGGACGGTGAAAGGGAGAGATCTTTGGTCAGGTTGACCCACGTGTGTCGGGGCTGGAGGGAAATTTTCATCTCATGCCCCTCGTTGTGGGCTCGCTTGGATTGCAAGAGAGCGCACAAAACCAGGGTCTACATTGAACGTTCGAAATCTTCACCATTGGAGATCTGTCTCGGACAGGTCGACGACGAATTTTGTCAGGAGGAAGCGTTCCTTCTTGCAGTTCCGCACATCGGGCGACTCAAAGCCCTGTCGGTCTCCGGAAGCCTGACCCCGATCCTTCCAGTTTTGGTCGAACACTTCTCCCGCGCCTTCCCGCTCCTCGAAACTCTGAAGATCGGTCTCGACCCCACAACCACTGAACTTCCCAACACACTTTTCAACGGAGACCTTTCGTCATTACGCGAGTTGAGCCTGACTGGGGGGCTCATTCCCCAGTCTTGGAGGGGTCTGTCGAACCTCACGACCTTCAACCTTCATCACGTTCCTGGGGTAGATACCCTCCTGACTCAGTTGCTCGACTTTTTCGAGTCTACCCCTCACCTCCGCCACATTCAACTCCACCATTTGATCCCAGATACCGACGATGCTCCCATCGAACGGGTGACATCCCTCCCCTGTCTGAAGAAGCTCAGTATCATTGCACAACCAGTGCATTCCATTCTCCTCAATCATCTCACCGTCCCAGCTGGGGCATCACTGCGCCTGGAATTTTCCTTCGATGGCGCGGAGTCCCCAGTTCCATTCTACCTTCCCAAATCACTCGACAGTCTCTGCAACCTCTCATACATTACTGCAGTCGCCCTCTGCTTTGGTTCGGAACGGAGGTTCATGCGGCTCCACGGACCAAGTGGGGAGCTCTACGTTCTCGGAAATTGGATAAGTGGGCGCGACCAACCATACGCTGGGACCAATCGATTCTTACGGTCCCTCAGCCAGTTTGACATTTCGAGGACTCGACGGTTGGCGATCACACTGTGCCGTTCTCAGCCACCTGACACTGCTCCGGTTGTGACATGGGCCATTTACCGTATCCTTCGCTCCATGAAAAACCTCCACACCTTCACGCTTGTCCGATGCAAAAACCTGCCTTTCATTCTTGCTCTGAATCCCAAGACAAGCCCCTCCGGAATTATACTGTGCCCCGAGTTGGAAGAAATCATCCTTCACATCGGACATTCAGGTCGGCTTAACGTCGACGAGTTGTTGAGTATGTTGAAGGAACGAGCGTCGAGGGGTGCGAAGCTCTCGACGATCACAATCGTCGGCACGGACGTACTTACACCGAAAGAAGTGAAACGGCTCAAGAAACATGTCTCATGTGTCAAGTACAAATTTGACGGTGTGCCGCCTGAGTGGGACACCCTTCCTAGCTAGACGGTCCACATCATTCTGTCATGCTTTAGTAATTGTCAGTCGTACCGTACTCGACCACATCGACGACCCCTCTCCTTGTTAGCTCTGGTAATAAACTTGGCGGAACATCTCTGAAACCACCCCATCCCTTTATCTTCTTGAACGTGACCTTTGGGCAAACCGAATGTGAAGTCCAGAGTTGGGCTAACAGGCGGTCAAGGTCCTGCCATTCCTGACAAATCGTCTCCTCGATCGGGTTCGCGAAGGTGGTGGCATCCGCGAGGATGGTGATCCGTTGAAGACTTTCGAATTTGGCAGTTTGCAGAGCCATGGTGATAGACCGGACGTTCGGCTCGCTACACCTAAATTCCACATCTTCGAGTTTTGTGGTCTCGGAGAGATCAAGCGTAACTACATCTGCAGGTAGTGATGAGGTACCGAACAACCGCAGAAGCAAAGTGGACGCACCCGAGAAGCAATAATAAACGGTGAAAGATTTCAGGGTAGCAGAACACCTCGACACCAAATCCGTTATCGACTTGATATCTGTTACGGTGAAACACCACACCATGATCTTGGCAAAGTGGAGACCATTCGGGAAGTCTAACAATTGACGAACAACAACTCCCCAGGGAACCCCCAGGTTAAGGAATCCGGTGAGTTTGGGTGATGTCGGAGGAGCGTCCCATTCAAAAGCATCACTCCCATGGGAAAACGGATCAAACTCCAGGTCCTCGAGAAGGGGAAAGGAACAGACGAGGTCGAAGGCTGCTGGGTAGGTGCAGGTAAGATAGAGTGATTTGATGTCGGGCGATAGTCCGTGGAATGGGGTGAGGGAGACCTGATGATCCTCCTCATAAGGGCACTCCAACCGCAAGTGAACGACACGGTTAAAGGTGCGAATCCAACCACCAATATCCGCACCTGCAGCAGTGGCGACCGGAAAACCACGAATGGAGAGACTGCGTGTATGGCGAGCGGGAGAGTTGGAAGGATCTGGAAAGGTTTCCTTCCACACTTCGACGGAGTTTGGGGTGTGGAATTCGACGTGAGCGAAAAGGTGTTTTCGTGTCCGCGGAACCCATGATTTGGAGGCGACGCAGCATTCCTTGAGGGCGGCTGGTTCGTCGTGGAGGAGGTCGGCGATGAGATCAAGTATCTCTGGCGGGAGGGGGTAGTACGACATCGCGGCGTCACCAAAACTGTTAGACGCTGGCTTTCTACTGCACCGTGGTGAGAAACGGAGCGCTCACCGTCCAACTCTCCTTCCACAATGTCTATCTCCGTCGGCGGTGGCGAATCTTACCCCGGTCGAAGCTTCTCTATATCTCAACTCTTATATGCTGCTAAAAAGAAGTTGGAAGGTTCTACTTTCGCCGGAAGGTACGTCTAAAAACCACAAATCCAGACGACCCGCGAAATGTTGCTTAAACATGAATCCAACAGGATTTCGATCCCCACGAACGAGGCTGCAGTGAGGTGAGGCTAAAAGGAAAGATATAGTTGCACGGCGACTTACGAACAACATGATGCTTTTAGGTCGGGGTTCTTGAGCAGGACGTATTGGAGTTGTTAAGCCTGGTTCGGTCTATGAAGAATACTTTCGCTTCCATCAACCGGATCCCTCGCGAAGTCCTTTCCATTATTCCGGACTACTGGGCAGACGAAGAGTCGGATGAAGACTTAATCACGCTGACCCACGTATGTCGTGGCTGGAGGGAACTTTTCACCTCGCGTCCCTCGTTATGGGCCCACTTGGATTGCACAAACATCGACAAAACGCGCGTCTACATCGAACGTTCGAAAACGTCCCCCCTGAAGATCTACCTTAGGGAGGAGGAGGAATACCCCCCTTTTCTCAACGATGCCTTCCTTCTGACAGTCCCGCATCTCAGCCGGCTCGGAAGCCTGTCCCTTTCTGGGTCTTCAGATAACCTCGCCGAACTCACCAACAAACATTTTTATTCCCCCGCTCCTTTTCTCGAGAAACTGAGAATACGTTTCACCACTGTCAATCCCCACACTATCAAGACCGTCATTTTCGACGGAAATCTCTCGTCGTTACGAGAGTTACGTTTGTCCGGGGTCCTCACCAGCCTGCCTTGGAAACATTTGTCAAACCTTACGACGTTCGACTTTCGTCAGGTTCCATGCAACAAGATATCCGTGACTCAGCTACTCGATTTTTTCGAGCATGCCCCTCTCCTCAGCAAAATCAAACTATGGGATGCATTTCCAAACGCATCCAACGCTCCCCCCGGACGAGTAGTGCCCCTCCCTCATTTGAAGGAGCTCAACATCATCGCTCAGCCAGCACATCCCATCCTCCTGAAACATCTCTCAATCCCAACCGGCGCACTGCTGGTTCTCGAGTTTGACTTCGATAGCGAGAAATCCCCAATTCCGGACTACCTCCCAAAAACCTTCAAAAACCTCAACAATCTTTCCCACATAACTTCAATCAACCTCCACTGCGATAAGCTAGGGATGTCTTTACGACTCGACGACCCAAGCGGAGGGCTCTTTGTCTACGGTTACTGGACTGGTGCGGTCACCTCCCTGCCTGTTGTCTATCGTCGGGTTCTCCGTTCTCTAAACCATTTCGACATCTCGGTGACGAACAGGCTCGCGATCACAGAATATGGTACCTCGCCGCCTCCAAAAACCGAACAGTCTCCGGTTTACCAAACCCTCCTCCTCATGAAAGCCCTTCGCACCCTCGTATTGTCCGATTGTCTCAACCTCCCCTTCGTTTCTGCCCTGAATCCCAACCGAACCCGCTCTGGAACCGTTGTGTGCCCGGAGCTGGAGGAGCTTGTGCTGTATATCAAGACCAAGGAGCGGTTCTGTATTAACGAACTGTTGGGGATGGTGAAGGAGCGGTCTTCGAGGGGTGCAGAGTTATCGACTATCACGATAGTCAGTTCCCAGGAATTTGTGCCGGCAAAGGAGGTGCTCAAACTCAGGGAGTATGTATCGCTCGTTGAGTACAGGTTAGATGATATCGTGCCTGGGTGGGATGCCATTCCCGGTGACGTTGACGACACTGACTATGAGAGTGACTGGTAGGTTCCGGAGAGCAGTTTCACCAGTTACATTGACATCATTATTTGACTTTTGGTTCCCCGTTTATTTCGTCCACTGCATTAGACTCTGCTATTGAACAAGACTTATCACCCGTTTTCGAATCTGATTTTAGTTCATTTATATAATAAATTGTTGCATTTCCCTTCATCCTCAGGTGCCAACCCACTAGCACGCGAGAGCATATCGACCCAACTCCCCTTTGGGACACTTCTCAGACCTTCCAACGCGGCAGGCGCATGTGCTGGCATACACATGAACAGGCCTGACCACTGTAGTCATATCCCCAAACAAGCACAGACGAGAATCCCAAAGGTCCGTACATACTGTGAGGCAGGGCTCGTGAGAAGCCCTGGCCGATCGGCGTCGCAACATCTTGAAAGCGCCCACTCTCTGCGCGCCACTTTACCGTTCTTCCGAAAGATGCCGAACTGTGCGGATGGCACTGAATTCTATCCAGGTCAAGACCTTTCTGTATCTCAACTCTTACACGCAGCCAGAAAGAAGTTACAGGCTGCCATACTTTGCGGAAGGTGTGTCCGAACGGTCACCGTTGACCCGTCCGAAATCACTCAATCCCAGATTCTGCAGGATCACGACGATCCTGAACCAGGATGAGGTGAAGCAAACCGAGAAAGCGGTGTTCAATGCTTCTGTAACGGCTGACGTGCACGTTTGGGTTTAGGCTGGTGCGCTAGAGAAGGTTGCATCGGAGGTGGTCATTATGGCCCGGACCATCAAGAACGCTTTCGCGCCCATCAACCGGGTCCCTCCAGAAGTCCTTTCCCTCATCCCGGAATACTGTGGTGTGGAAAGGGATTTGGTCACGTTGACCCACGTATGTCGTGCCTGGAGGGAGATTTTCATCTCGCGTGCCTCGCTATGGACATCCTTGGATTTTATGGACCTTGACCGAACCAGTGTCTACATCCAGCGTTCGAGAGGGGCCCCCTTGGAGATCCTCCTAGATTTATACGATGATCCACACTCTTACGACGACGTGTCACTCCTGACGCTCCCGCTCATCGGTCGACTCAAGGCCTTGGAACTTTTTGGGTCCTCGCAAGATGTCCTCAGGACCACCGAGCACTTCAATTCCCCTGCCCCGCTCCTCGAGAAACTGGATATCCGCGTTGTTGACGGTCGCCCTACAACTGTCAAAAACACCCTTTTCGACCGAAACCTCTCATCGTTGCGCGAGTTAAATTTGTACGGAGTCCATACTAACCTGCCTTGGCAAAATCTGTCGAACCTCACGACATTCGACTTTCGCCGCGTCCCGAGCAGTACGATATCCGTGACTCAGCTTCTCGATTTTTTCGAACGTGCACCTCTCCTCCGCGAAATCAAACTCGAGGATTCACCGATCTCTCAAAAAGTTCCGCATCTCGACAACCGAAAGGCTCGCGATTACACGGTACGACACCCCAGTGCGTCCGGAAAACGAAAATTCTGGTGTTTACCAAACTCTCCACCTCATGAACAACCTCCGCACCCTCGTGTTGACCGATTGTTTCAACCACTCCTTCATCCTCGCCTTGAACCCTGATCGCAACGCCTCAAGCGTGGCAATATGTCCCAAGCTGGAGGAGATTGTTCTACATCTCCAAGAACAACAGGATGAGTACTACATCAAAGAGTTATTTGAGATGACGAAGGGGCGGGCTTCAAGGGGCGCAAAGTTGTCAACTATCGTGATCGTCTGTCCGCGAGAGCACATTCCAGTGGAGTGGCTCGACCTCAGTAGTCATGTCTCACGTGTGGAATACAGGTTGGACAATGCGACGCCCAGATGGGACGTCCTCCCCGGCGAGACTGACGAAGCCGGTTATGACAGTGACTGGTAGTCTGAGACGAAAGTTTCATCGGTTGCCTTCCGCATGCCTTGTTATTTATTTGTTGTTTCTTTGGTGGATATATTTTCCACTATTTTGGACGTGCATACCTGCCTTTACCCCACTTATCTGCGCAATTAAGCACCATTATGGCGTCCAAACACACACAGATATGAACAACAATAGAGATTATATGCTCAAAGAAAACGGCAATACTCGCCGCAATTACAGTATCATTCGGTTGTCGTTCCAAGATAGGAAAGGAGTGCACTAGGGGGGGTCAACAAGCCCTCTCCTGGTTAGCTCTGGCAACAAAATCAAACAGCTTCCCCTACACATGACCTTCGGGCGAATCGAACGTGAAGTCCATAATTGCACCAACAGGTCATCGAGTTCCTGCCATTCCTCATAAAGTGTCACCCCAACCGGATTTCCGAAGGTGGTAGCATCCGGGCGGATGGTGATCGTTTGAAGGTTCTTGGATTTGGCGGTTTGGAGGGCCATGGTAATCCATCGGATGCTTGGCATTCCATACCGAAGCACTAGATGTTTGAGCTTCCTCGCCTCGGAGAGGTCAAGCAGGGAGGGTGTCCTGAATGTCTCTAAGTCAACGAGCGGCGGCAAGGTATCGATCAATTGACGAGTTTTAGAAGTTGAAGGAAACGTACTCGGGATGCAATACGAAATTTTGAGGGATTCCAAGGTGTCAGAACACCTTGACACCAAATCCATCGTCGACTCTGCGTCTTCGTTGAAACACCGTACTGCGACCTTGGAGAAGTGGAGACCACCCGGGAGGTTGCACAATCGACGCACTACGAACCGGATCCCGCGGCTAGTCTCTAGGTAAAGGGATCCGGTGAGTCTCGGTGAGGTCGAAGAAGTGTTCTGTCCATCATCGCTGCCGTTGGGGTCGAGAGAGATCAACGCGAGATCCTCAAGTAGGGAGAAGGAACAGATAAGGTTGAAAACCTCCGAGAGCGGGATGAAGGAATAAGTCACGCGGAGGGATTTAAGGGTGGGTGATAATCCGTGTAAGGGGACGAAGGTTACTTGACTATCATCCCACTCCCTTGTGTCCACATTCAAAGTTACGACATGTTGAAAGGCGCGAACCCAGCTACTTCCATCTGTGCCTGCGGCAACAGCGGCCGGGAGGCCACGAATGGAGAGGCTACGCGTGTGGTGAGCGGGAGAGTTGGAAGGATCCGGAAAGGTTTCCATCCACGATTCGACGGAGGATTCGGGCGCGTCGAACGCGACACGCGCGAAAAGGTGTCTTCGGGAGCGTGGAACCCAGGATTTGGAGACGACGCAACAGGCTTTGAGCGCAGCCAGTTCATCGTGCAGTTGGTCGACGATGAGATCGAGGATCTCTGGCGGGGGGGAGGGTGGCATCGTAGTTTCCGTCAGAGGGAGACGGCGGGTCCGGCCACACAATGGAGCTTAAAGCACTGAAAGATAGTTGTGAGGCGGGCGCCTCGCTGTTTGAAAGAGCGACAATGGACCAAAACGGTACCGAAGAACGACAAAGCGTGAAACGGACTCACGTGAGCCACGGTCGGAGAGAGCAGTGCTTGGATTACGCGAGCGTCGAGAAAACCCGTGTTCCATCTTGAGTGTTCAAAGTCATCCCCCCCTCCGGAGTACCTGGAGATCTGGCTTAGGGAGGAGGAACGTACCGCCCTCTCAACGACACATTCCTTTGCGCTGACGGTCCCACATCTCGGCCGACTCGAAAGTACGCCCATCTCTGGATCCTCGAACGACCTTGTCGAACTCGCCGAACGCTTCCACAAGCCTCGTGCTCCCTCCTCAAGGCACTTGGGACGTGAAGACCGCCTCTAATAATCCCCCCGCTATCCGGGCTGCCATTCTCGATGGAGGCCTCTCACCGTTGCACGAGGTGAGCTCGCTTGGAGTCTTTACCGACCCAAATGTGGCTCAGCTCCTCAACTCCTTCGCATGTGCTCCTCTCCTCCGTAAAATCCACCTACGGGATGCGTTCCCGAACCCCTTCAATGCTCATCCTGGGGGGTGTCCCTCCCCAACCAGAAAATACTCACTATTGTTGCCCAGCCAGCGCATACCGCCCTCGCATTCAAGCCGAAGATGTCTATACAGCCTGGCGTCCCGAACAGGATCGTCTAACACGCTCGCAACTTGGGTCGGTATATAGCGCGCTTCTCTGATGTCGCGGATCCGGGTCTACTGTTTCGAACTCTTTCCCGCATTCCGGCGGTGGAAAGGCTCGCGATTGCACAGCTCCGCTTGCGTTGTGGTTGCCTTGCGATGGATTTCCAATTTCTTGGATGCTCCTCTGTTCGAGCAACCTTCGCACCCTCACGTTAACCGGTCGTTTCGGCTTCCCCTTCATCGGGGAATTGTATCTCAGCCGAGCACCCTCCGGAGCCTTTGTACTATGCTACAAGCTGGAGGGACCTGTACACTAAAGTCAAGGAGTTCCTAGATATCGACGATTCCGGTGACTGGTGTGTTTGGAACGAGAGCTTCACCTGTTACCTTCTATTGTAGCTCGTTTTCAATTCGCTATTTCTTGGGCATCTACCTTAATCCGCTTGTTTGCGTAATTTGGCATTGCCATATCGTTCAGCACAGAAGCACAGACACGATCAACAACAGACATTACATGCTTAGAGAAAAAACGGCCGAACTCGCCACAATCACCATTCAATTTGATCGTAGTCCAAAGAGTGGGAGGAGAGAGCTTGGGGGAGGTCAACGAGTCCTCTCCTGGTTAGTTCCGGCAACAAACTCCGTGTACGACTTCCCGAAAACTCCATTCTGCATATGACCTTTGGGCGAATCGAACGTGAAGTCCAGAGTTGGTCCAACAGGCGGTCAAGGTCCTGCCATTCCTGATGGTGTGCTTCCTCGATCGGGTTCCCGACCCCGTTAGTATCCAGGTGGACGGTGATATGTTGGAGGTTTTTTGATTCGGCAGACCGGAGGGCCACGGCAATCCATTGGATGTTTGGACCCCCACACCGAAACACCAGATGTTTGAGGTTCGTGACCTTGGAGAGGTCGAGCAAAGGTGTCCCAGACCCAGACGAGCCTACATCCACAAGCAGTTTTAAGGTATCGACTGATTGGCGAATCAACCACAGAAGTTGAGGGAGACGTACTCAGGATGCGAAATAAAACGCTGAGGGATTCCAGGGTGTCAGAACACCTCGACACCAGATCCATCGTCGGCTTGGCGTCCCCGTCGAGATATTTCACCGCAATCTTGGAGAAGTGGAGACCACCTGGGAAGTCGCACAATCGACGTACTATGGGGTGGATTCCGTAGTCGCTCCGTAAGCGGAGGGATCCGGTGAGTCTCGGTGAAGTCGAAGGAGCGTTCCATCCATCGGTGTTGTTCTTGGCGCAGGTACGCAACATTAGATCTTCAAGGAGGGAGAAGGAACAAATAAGGTTGAAAACCTCTGAGAGTGGGGTGGAGGGACAAGTCACACGGAGGGTTTTAAGGGTGGGCGATAATCCGTGTAAGGGAACGAAGGAGACTTGACTACGATAGCCAACTTCCACGTTCAAAGTCTCGACGTGGCGAAAGGTGTGAACCCATCCACCAACATTCGTACCTACGGCAATGACGACCTGAGGACTACGGAGGGAGAGAGTGCGCGTGTGACAAGCGGGAGAGTTGGAGGGATCCGGAAAAACCTTCGTCCACGAGGCAATGGATCCGAAGCCATTTGAGTGGAGACAGACATCAGCGAAAAGGTGTTTTCGGGTACGCGGAACCCACGATTTGGAGACAGTGCAACAGACTTTGAGCGTAATTGGTTCATTAAATGGTCGAAGACGGGGTCGAGGAGCTCTGGTGAAAGGGAGTGTGGCATCGTAGTCTCCGCCAGAGTTCGACAGGGTGTCTCAGGGGTGTCGTACGGGTCTTTGCAGAGCTGCCCCTGACCTCCTCTCCCACTCGGTCAAATCCACTTCATTTCGAACCGCGCGCTGGACTTCACATCGGTTACGTCCGGTCTTTCTTCAAACCGTGCACGTCCAATCCTATGTCTAGTCAAACCGTCGCCCGCTGTCAGATTGCACTGCATGCAACCCCTTGCGGCGTGCCGGCCGAGCGGAGTCTGAAAACCTAGGACCCGCCCAATGTGGAAATCGGACATATGAAGAAGGTGGGTCAGCCTCCGCTCCACCTACGAACGACGGGAAGCCTCCTGGTTGGCTGTCGCTGTTACCATATATGGTAATAATGTACTGATGCAGGATGGTCAAACCGTCAAAGCTTCCCGTTGTAAATACTCTTTCTGCAAGACGGGCCATCAGCGAGCGAGAGATATAAATGAACTGGGATCTAGGGTGACCGCCCACCACACATGTCCTCCATCCCCACCCACTACTACTCCCCCCAGACGATGTACTCCCAGGTTTGTGGCTCACGTTTTGGTCCCGGTGTGGAGATGCGCTTTAAGACTCAAGCCTTCTGGTCAGACTCATTCAGCTATGCTTTCTACTTCCGCAGATGATCTCGCAGCGGATCCTTCCATGTCTCCCGTGAGTCCGTTCCCCTGCGGCCCGCGCCACCTCCCGCCACTTTACGCTGAATGATCTTGATAGACGTTTGAGGACCCTGTTTTCGGAGGGGATCTTGCATACGAATACCTGGTCCACGAAGCCAGTGGAACCCCTGGTCAATACTTTTCTGATTGGCCTGCCATTTCGCCATCGACGGGCTGCGTTTATACTGGCTTTGCAACGCCTCCCTTCTCAATGTTCGTACCGACTTTGCTCGATTCTCTTGGATTCACCCAACCCTTTCATTCAGGAATGACCCCCCCATTTCCCCGGTGTCTCCCTCGTCGCCACACCCTCAAGAACCGCCCACCCAGCACCAAAGCGGAAAATCGCCTCAAAAGTCGAGTTGCCGTCAAGGCACACCTTCATTCAACCATATCCGTAAAAAATGGAGCTGTAGTGTGTGCGGAGAGCTATTTCGCGACAAGTACGAATGCGAGCGACATATAGGAAACGTGGGAAGGCAAGCGACGTGCCTCGCTTGTGGGAAAACCGTTTGTGGTCGAAAGGACAATCGGAAACGGCACTACACAAAATATTGCAAGAGGATGGATCTCGGGAAACGCGGGGATCTTAGACTTGAGGATTCTTTTATCGAGGTCTAGAGGTCGTCTGTGTGGTTTAAAAACAGGCTTTTGGTGATGAAATGCGGTTCTTTACGAGCCTCCGTTCACAGATCGAAGCTCGTTCTTTCGTCTGTCATTCTGCACATCCTAATTTTACTTTAGATATCATTCCATTATTTTGTTTTATCCATATTGTAATCATCGCACCTGTACCATGTCTCGACACATTTTGTTCAAGTAAACCCTGCCGAGATCAATCGTGAAAGTGAGCGACTGTGGGAAAAATCCTGGAACGCTCCCTTCCCCGCCTTCCTCATCCAACACCCTTCCGACTCTCTCTCCATCCACCGATACTGAACCATGGTCTGCAAGAAATGCGAAAAGGTGAACACACCTTCTCCACTCGTCCTCTTTCCCCACTTTCCCCACTGTAAAAAGTCGCTGACAAATCATTACCGTGCGCTGGAAACCAGAAACTTTCGAAAGTCGCTGCGCCAGACCCATTCACGTCTTCCTCGAGCGCGATCAAAGAGGGATCTCGAAAAGTTGGCGGAGGTAACGCTTTGCTATCCCGACCAGGTCCTTCAAAGAAGACGTTTGGACCACCGTCAGTAGGGGGGTCGAAGAATCGCTTTACGGTACACTTCTGCTTACACGCTATGCACCTCTTATCTCGCTCGGGCTGATCTTACTTTTACCTCGTTCTTGTGTGTGAATAGCCATATGGATCGAAATGTAAAGACTGTAAACAGACGACAACGCAGAACGGAGCGAAATATTGCCACAGTACGTCCCTTGCCCAAGCCAGAACCACGAAGTGCTACCATCATGACCTCAAAGCTGACCCGTGGTTTCCATCTCAGGTTGCGCATACAAGAAGGGACTGTGCTCCATCTGCGGGAAACAGATCCTGGACACAACCGGTTACCAGATGTCCGGTAAATAACCACCCCTTAACTTGCCTTGGAACGAGTTTGCGGACCGGGCGCGTCCATCCGGCGGCCGTGAGGATTGTCTTCCTTGAGACAGTCTATAGGGCGGATGCTGAGATTTGGTCGGACAGGCGTGGTGTTTCAACGGGGAGTCTCATACACTGGCCCTTCCTTGAAGGTCGTGCACGATAGACATGGACTACGAAGTCTTCCTATTGGAATGGTTATATGACATTACGTTGCGCTGTAACCTACAAGAATGCAGCTAGGGCGTCACAGATAATATAGACTTATTACCACATCGTCACGCCTTGTACATAGCGTCGACAAATGATACAGCCAACTCTCCAACAAGGTTCGGTCCAACGGCACTCGACTGTCCCAAACCATACAAGGCGACCATCGTACCGTCTTCGGTGGGTTTGGAAGATTTCACTTCCTCAACAGCGTCTTTGAGGTCGGCAATAAACGTATCCACGACTTGCACTGTCAGGGTCTACAGGACGGTGACGAGAACGAATAAAGATGAGAAAGATGCCGGTCACGGTTAGGGGGGAAGTTCTCACCGTAACGGCAATATGAACCGCGGCTGGTTTCTGTAGAGCGTTCAAGTGCCACCCCTTCTTACCCATCGTATCACCGACTTTCAGAATGTTGATTCCGGAACCCTGCACTGCCCCGAAAGCGACAACGGATACTGGAGGGGTACCAA
>Ga0307515_10006060_pt1 | contig 24305 bp, 23 predicted proteins | sample 17_EM_MG_FD_194513 | JGI IMG/M metagenome (GOLD analysis project Ga0307515, IMG submission 194513) | Populus trichocarpa ectomycorrhiza microbial communities from riparian zone in the Pacific Northwest, United States - 17_EM | ecosystem: Host-associated > Plants > Roots > Unclassified | place... | reverse complement strand
CGTTGGGGATGTAGGAGCTGGGGCCGGGATTTTCGCCGGTGCTTTAGATTTGCGAAAGCGGGGCATAACGCTCGGAGGCGGGTTGTTAGGTCAAGATCGATCGTGACGTGACGGTCACAGCGTCCTGGTGATCGACACATGCTGAGATTCGACCTCGATCCGGCTTCAAGGCTGGCGTGAACGGCTGACTCCCACCCAGCCATCGCCTATACTTCATGCATGCGGCATAGCACTCTACAAATTAGCCGGGCATACTTACTACACGGTACTGCATTTCTCCACCGTGTTGGTGGCGGCTTGGCGACAGATCATTAGGTGCGCCACACGCGACTCATTCCACACCTCGCTATCACGCCCCCCAGCTGAGGAGAAACTTCGTAGCTCCCTACCCCAGGCAGCGAATTCGAAGGCGACAGGTTCGACAACCCCCACCTCACTCCGTCGGTCCAGATTCCCAGTAAATGCAAAGCAGGTTTTTCGCCAGCCGTCGGAGGAAGCCTACTTCTACACAGCGCTTCGAACGTTCAGAAGAATAAGGCAACATGATAAAAAATGTTACAGACTCGGAACGAAAATAACCACGTTGCACATCGCTACATCCCTCATCGGCGATCGTCGACGGTATTGCGTGGTCTGTTTAGGGGGACTAGAACGAAAGGTTCTCGACAATTTTGCCCACAGGAGTGAGGTTTGAGCCAAAGTTTTCCTGTATCATATCCCATGCTTTTGATTCGATGTCGTGTGTATTTACATTGGGTATAGCAGAAATAGACCATCATCTTGAGGACACGAACAAAGTATAGAAGTCTGACTATGCATGAAGTCATTGTATGGGGCGGTGAGGATCCGATATGTGTGGTCGCGGTCTTGGACCGTCCCAAGAAAGGGGTCCGACACTCCGGGGTTCCATCCCTTCATTTCACCAGGACAGGAAGGAATCAACATCCACGGTTTCAATTCGCTGCGAGACGAAACGATGGTGATCAGTCCCCCTTGCAACCACTCAGGAAGAAAGTGGAGGGAATGTCCATACCTCGACGATCACAGTCTTCGGCTTCGGAATCTCCTCCTCATCGATGATCCAATCCAACCTCGGCCTGTTCTCGTCCTGACTCATCCACCTCGAATGGAGTGACTGCGGAGCATCCATATATGACATCGACTTCGACACCCGCGCAAGATCCTCATCGCCTACCTCGGATGCGTTCGAAGAAGGTGCTTCTCCCACCGCCGCCGATAATCCGTCTGAAACGAAAGGTCCCGAGAACGAAGCGGTCATCGCAGGTGAAACACCATCATCGTCACTACGTGTGTGCGTGTGCGAAGAGGATGAATGGGAAATTCTTTCAGACGCGGAGATGGGTCCTGGTGGTCTACTGTTCCTCGTCCTCGGAGAGGTTGCAGATTACGCCACGTCTTCCTCGCGGTCGGGGTTCCTAGAGTTGTCTTCACTGGCTCCGCCACCGAGTTTCTTCAAGCTCGCCTCGACCGCGTCCAACCTCTCCGTCTACCCCCGTCATACTGGGATAGACCTTGGAATACGTCGTGGAGAACGATACCGGTCGAGTGAAGTTGAGGAATCCCGCCGACCGCCTCGGAGGACTCGAGGCGAGCCTCTGACGTCTCGGTCTCGCGAAACTGAGTCTCAGGGTGGGAGCGGGGAGTGGCATGGCGTTGATTGAGGCGTGAGGCAAAGAGGGGCGATCCTCATGATCTTCGAATGGATCGTCGTTTTCATCGTCTTCACCCTCAGTTTTGAACATTTCGTGGATTCGACTTCGTCGTCCCACCCCAGAACCTTCTGACGTCGAATCAACTCTAGGGGGCCCTTGTCCTGAAGAATGGTAAGCTCGGTTCCCGGAGCTGCATACGCGAGGAGCAGCTTACCTCGTGTTTCAGCGACTGGACGATGACCCATACCTGTTCCTTGATGACAGCTAGTTGTTTCTGAACGCCCCACCGTCAGTAACCACAACGACACTTCTCTGTCCGAGTGAGGACATACGTTGAACATCCCCGGGTGGAAATCCGGATCCAGGGCAAAAAGCTGCCTGAGCTGCCACGACGTCTCTTCCCACCAAGGCTTCGACGTCAACAGCGGCAAGAAGTGGCTCCTTGTCCCTTCGCTGGGGGGCCGGCCAATGGTGCCGACAGGAAGGAATAGCCATCCGTAAGTGAGTGACCTCCAACCAAGTGGATGTTCGTGGGGGGATGATAACGAATTGTCGATGGCTCAACGTGAATATGGGACCGTCTTCGGTTCGGAGTGGGTGTCCCTGGCGTTTTGGTCCCAAGTTCGGGGATATCGAGGGAGTGGCTGTAGGAGGGACAAAGACTCCACTGGTTGCAGGGCTTGGTTTGCGTATCTCGCTCATTTGAGATGTGTCTGCGTGTAAGGCGTTCACGGGAAGGGTGTCGATCAGAGCTTCCCCTTCGATATCGCGGCATCTGAATATCGTGAAGTTGTCCAAACCGCAGTCGGTATCAGGAGCCCAGAACCCTGAACAGGAATGAAACACCCGGAACGGCAAACCGCGCGAAAAATTACGCACTTTTGAGTTCATCCTCCCTGAAGCTATCCTGGAGTGCTGTAGTCCGATGGAATGACCGGTTTCCCGGTCACTCGCTGACGTCGAAAGGCCGATGGTCGTGTTTATGTCCTTCGTCGTAAAAGTCGTCGTCGTCTTCAGCCCCGCTACCACAAACGCGAAGGATGTTCATGAATCGCTTGGCTTTCGTCTTGTGTCGGTGAAGATCGTCAGCATAAGTTTCGGCGATGGCACGCCCAGGGAACGGGTTCTTCCGCAAGAAATCGACCAGCATAGAGGCTTAGAGGTGAGCATCATGGTGTTGAGAGAAACCGCACCGGTGAGCCCGTTCAGGAAACATTGCAGGCTACCGATCTTTTCTGGAAGCGGTTTTCCCTTCTTGAAGGCAGTTCGGTCTATCCAATCGTAGAAGATTCAGTTCTCATTCTGAAGGCGGGTCCGGCTCGCCTCTACTGGTTCCCAGCCCCTCACGATAGCGAGTTTTCATCCAGTGACTTGTCGCTGTGCCGCAAGTGTCGGGTATTCCTGTTTTTACGGGATAGTGTAAACAGAAGCCTGTAACCACCGGTCTTAGCAGGAGAGAAATACTCGGGCGGACACGGAGTAAACTTGGGAACGATTATAACACAAAACCGTCTCCTCTATTGATCCCTGAAGAGGTACGGTAGAAAAATTTGATCATTCGATCCTGGGAGGTTCGTAACTGGTGGGAATCCTTCTACTCGTAAACGAGCGGCGCGTTGGCGACGGGAATGACCTATTTCGTAGCGTCCTTTCCCACATTCTTGACAAAAGAGTTTTTCTGGTAGACCGAACGGCTTCGTTGTAAACCATTCCGTTCGGTCGCGGAGTGACAACATCATCATCCTCCATAGTCAAGCTGTCCGGACCAGGCTCTTTTAGAATCGCACCGACGGTGGGTCCCCTCCGTCGCCTACCGCCTTCGTTCCCCGGGGCTCCGCATCTGCTTCCAGATCGTCCCAAACCAAACCAGTCGTCATCGGCGCCGACTCTGGGTGGCCGAACTTGAATTGCAGACATTTTCCTGTACGGGCGAAAGGTCGGGAGGAGGGAATGGGCTGATGATCGGATAGTAGCACCATCCTCGAGGTCTCCCCAAGAAGAGTGACCGAAATCAGTGGCGGGAGGTGTGCAAATTTATCCGCGGCTTGGGTGGCGATGTGGTCCCGACGTGTCCTTGCCTAGAAACCGTTGGTATATACACATTGCTATGATATTGTGGAGATACTTACTCTGAAGTTGATAATGTCATCCGGGCGCCCAGCACAGGAATGTACTACGTATCGAGAAAGCCCATCTTCAGAGATCGCCCAAACAAGTTGCGAGAGTGTCCTTGCAACTTCGCGAATCGCACCCGAGTCTCTGACAGGTTTTCCAGATCGTTAGGCTCCCTCTCGTCCAGGGAAAGTGACAGCCTCCAACCTTGGTTTCAACGTCTTTAACTAGATGCTGAGCCCCAGTACCGGTCCTCCGTAGCTCCTTGCGCATGCCTTTGATATCCAGCGAGAGCCTTCCCGCGCTGGATGAGTTCGGATCCGGTTTGTATGCGGGTATCGAGGTGGAAAGAGGGGCATTCGGGGAGGGGGGGTCCACCGGAAGGGGTTCTGGGAGTGGGGAGCTGACTTCAGGCGGAGGGACTTGATAGTCATCCTTGGCCGTGATTAGGGCGCAAGGGTTGCCCACGAACCGTACTGGCAAGGCACCGTCAGTGGAGTCCTTGTGCTATCGCGTTGAGTCAACGAAACATACAGTTCTCCTTCCGTCTGATCCACCGCTTCCCCTCTCGGTCCTCCCTCTTATTCTTCCCGGCTCCAAGGTTGGCAGCATCGGCGGTGGGTTCATCGACACGCTCGCCAGTCTCAGATGCACAAACCCACCCGCAGGTTTCGGGACGCGAAGGATGGTTGAGAAGTACATTGGAATAGGACCCATTTCAGCCGCAGGCTGCCCCCCGTTCCCAAAGTAGTGTCAGAGATCGCGGAAGCCATAGCGTTTGTATGCGATAGAGGTCCGCAGAGGTCGAGGTGAGGCGAGAGCTGGGGAGGCGGACTTGAAGAGGGATGCTCGACGGATCTTGGGGAACCTGACTCGGGATCGATCATCGTACAAGCGTTATGGACGCCGATTCCCGACTCCCGCCTTTCCGAGTCGGCGTCAACTCCCCGTCAGATCTCAGATCCTGCGGTCTACCCTCGGGTTGGGGGGAAATCAAAAGAGACGGAGAGCGGTCGGGTGACCCATTGAAATCCCAACAAGTTGAACAAGCCGCGTGCTCTGCTGCAGGCGTGGACGAGGAGGCGAGTGATCACGTCCCTCTCAACCCTCACGAAACCCCGTGCGTACATTGACGTTCGTAGACCCCTACTACCGCACTAAAGAAGCGAAACACGATCCACCCCCAGCTACGATCGAGCCCAAACGAAGTAAAGGCTCCAACAATTATAACAACTCTAAACCCCCCGATGCTTCCAAACCGCCAAAGTCCGAGAACACCGCGGTGTATGTGACGAATTTACCGCGAGACGCGGAGATGAACGAACTCCTGGAGCGGTTTGGCAAATGCGGGGTTATCGAGGAGGACGATGAAGGCAATCCCAAAATCAAGATGTACGCTCGCGAGGATGGGTCTTTCAGCGGAGAAGCCCTCGTCGTCTTCTTTAAGGTCTCGGTGACGCTCGCTCTGAACTTGATGGATGAGGCTGAGCTTCGGCTGGGTGATGGCTCTACCGGGATGAGGGTTCAGATGGCCGAGTTTGGGCATAAGCAGCAGCAGGGTCCGGGCGGGCAGGGAGGAGGGGAGAGGAAGGTGGTGGATAGGAGAAAGGCGACGAAGAGGATTGGCAAGATACAAAGGTACGTTTCTTTCATGGCCTCCTGCTGAACGAACCTCATTGGGTAACTAAGGGCGGCCGAGTCGTCGTCCTGAAACACATGTTCACACTGGAGGAGTTAGAAGAAGACCCTTCGTTGCCCTTGGACCTCAAGGAGGACGTGAGGGAGGAATGTGCGACTCTTGGAGATGTCACGAACGTTGTGTTATAAGATGTGAGCGAGCTCCCTGTTTTTCTTGTCCTGTCTGTCGCTCACCGTTTCATCTCTTCATTCATTCTCTGTGGCAAGAGCCAGAGGGTGTCATGACGGTCAAGTTCCGTGACCCAATTAGTGCGAAAGCGTGCATAACTGCAAGCCCTCCACTCTGCCACTATACGCTCACTTTTGTCCCAACTCACCCCAACCTTGCAGAAAATGCAAGGCAAGTTCTTCGCCGGCCGTCGAGTAGAAGCCTATCTCTGCACGGGTCAACGGCGGTTCAAACGTTCGAAAGGAGAAGACGGCGACATACTCGGGGACGGCGCAGATTCGGAACGAAAGCGTCTCGATGATTTTGCTCAGTGGTTGATGAACGAAGGCGAGGCTTGAGCTCGGGCTTGCTTGTATCCGACGTATCCCGTGCTCTGGTTTCGATGTACACCCTTGCGTGAAGGGAACCATAATTAGAATGTGTATCTGTACGCTTGCGTAACAGCGAATCGTCCAGTCACCTCAGAGGTGCGACCAGGGTTAACCTCTTCACCGTGACGATAACTGTCCCTAGCTTCGGCGTCTCCAGATTCCCGTCCTGAAATGGATTGACGGTATAGCGCCCATATGCAACTTCGACTTGGACACCCACCCCAGATCCTCATTTACAACCCCTGAGGTTTTCAAAGAAGGTGTAGTATGGCTTTCACTACCGCAAGTCACCTGGCTGAATACATTTTAGTGTGTCGGAACGGGGAATCACAGGTCGCGACCCCGTTTTGTGATTGCCACTGTGGTGGAAGAGCGACAGTTTACTTCAAACTCAGCGGGTTCGCGGACGCGACCAACTGTGTTTGGCCCGTACGCGAAGTCCGGTAGGATGCTTATTTACAGATGACCTTGGGGCATGAATATTATATGTTCACGGGCTTCCCTCGGATGCGCTGACCGTGTATCCTCGTAGCCCATGGCACTTTGCAGGTATTGTAATCTATGTGCTGAAATTCACGTGTGTCCCCTGACGTTGGTGAGTTGGTCAAATGCTACTGTGTTTGGTTTCGTCCTCGATGCCTCCTTCACCGCCGACCCTACTGCAAATAAGGTCGTCGCTATCGGTTTCGTGACTGCAGGAATCGGGTTTGTGTTAGGCTTCTGGTATCAGTTCCGCTACAACAGAGCAACCGCCACCAGATCTCAGGTTCGTTCCCACCCCGGCGCGTCTCCATCACTCCCTTGGGTACCGGCCCTTTCACACAGGATCTCCGACTCAATCGCGCCCGTCCTTTGTTGCCCCCAGAGTGTGGCCGCAGGCGATCCTGGTTATCCCTTCATTGGCCGGTATGTTGGCTACATAGCAATACCTCTTGTTTGGTGTGCATTGGATCGTGCTCGATACTCGCACAATATCCAAGAGGGTTAGTGCGGGTTACTCTCACTGCCGTGAAGGAGAAAGATGGTGATTCATAAACTGACTATCGATATCGATAGAGACAAGATAGTTAGAAACAAGGAAAAGGCGAACAAGAAACAAGCATAACGAGCTCCTGCTCGTAAATGGTACATACAAGCCATGACTACGCACAGCACTAGCAACGCTATCCTACACATGCATCACGTATCCGGTTCTCTGAAGGATACCTTCCTCACAACACCATCGTCCCCGACCATGACGAGCGATTGGCCAGCCCAAAAATGACCACCATCTCCCCTCCGTAGGTCCCCCGGTGAGATCCAGCAGATCTTTCTGGACTGTGCATCGAGGACCCACTCGCAGTTCGCGTCGAGAGTGTATGGCGGTGTTGCCCGGGGTTCTGACAAGGACATCAGTTTCCCCTCGGTTATCGTGTGTGAAAAGCCGTGCGACGGCGATGGCGTTATGTCAAAAGGAATTTGGACGTGCTGCCCCGGTCCATCGATCTTGAGGTAAAACCTGGTTTCCGAGCCGAAGGTGATATCGTAAACCTCCTCCCTTCCGAAACCTCCATATTCAGAATATTCCATTGCAAGCGTGTCTCCATTTTTCGTGTCTTTTACCAAAAGCTCTCGGTTGTGGGCCGTGGCGATCTTTGTGCCAGCTGGTGACAGTCCATACAATAGCCATGGCTTATCCGGGTCATGGACCCCAACCGCTCCGGGAAGCGAAGTACCCGACAACCATAACGTCATGACGCTTGAGATCTGGGAGCTTCTAAATGGAAATGAACCATTCCGACCCATCGCTGGTGCCCCTATGAGTGACAGCCTGAGTTGCAGAGCTTTATCGTCACGACTGAGTTCTCTTAGGGCCTCCAATTCGAGTACAGCAAGATCGTTGGTTGGCTGGAGGACACAAATAATGCGGTTTTTGTCCAGGGGGTAAACTTGGGACATCCATGTGTCATTGCGGGCCTCACCACTCGTCAGAACATCGGTGGAGAAAATTTGGATGGAATCCTTGGTCTGCACCACGAGATTCCTGTTCAGTGATACAGTCACGGATACAGCCATTTTTAAGAGTGGAGGATTGCTGGTCCAATCATGGGAGCTAGTATTGAATGTCTGCACTCCCATTGGCGGGGTTATGCACACAACATCCTTGCCCACAAGTGTTGGATGCATCAGCTGTCCAGGATGTGTTGGTGACTGTTTTTCCCAGCAAATTTTCCGACGCACAGGCCGTCCCTGGTATGTATTTGAAAGCCTTTTCTTGAGTGGTTTTGGATGCTGGTTTGAGATGGCCCTGAAAGAGCATAGCTCCTTGTCTTCTCCTGGCTCTGAAGTTCCCACCAGAAATTCATCCTTATCTGAAAAATAAATCATTCCCCACACATGATCAGGAATGGAGATGATGTCCAGGGTTTCACCAGTAGTAACAGCACGTATATAGAGGGAGTTCTGAGTCACAACCACAAGTTTCTGAGGTGGCAGCCAACAAATGGCCACAATTGGTTGACTTCCCCCAAAACCTTTGCCCTCCTTTTTGGTGCGAGTATTCCAGAACCTAACAAAGCTATTGGACAAGCCACATGCAATGTAATCCCCTGATGTGGAGACTGCAATATCATTGACCCAAGATTTTGTGGTGAAGGTGTGGATGAGTCCACCTGTCTGTACATCCCACATGGTCACAGAGTAAGAATGCACAAAAAACAGGGTGGTCCCATCTGGAGAGACTTGTATCTTTATGACAGGTTCTGAAGCAGATAGAGACTGTTGAAGTACACCTGTGACTGCATCATAGATGTTCACAATGTCTCCACAAGCAGCAATGATCTCCTGCCCAGAAGTTGTGATGCAGGTGAGCTCCCTTGGTCTAGTGTCAATTGTCCTTAGGAGCAACCCCCAGGTCCTGGGAGCTCCCATAAAGGCAGTCACATGGGATAGCTGGTCACCTGTATTACTCTGGAGGTAGAAATTCTGCAGGCATGATGAGGTTGGTGAGAGAGGCAAGGCAGTGTGGTAGATTTGTTGTGCACATTGTTGGATGGGGTGGTAGAAGTGCATTGTTAACCGGAGGCAATCAGTTGCAAGATCATGTAGGGTAGCCCCACTGTCCAAGGTTGCATGCCCTGAGACTGGGAAGGTAGAAGGTCCAGGAGGAGAGGGAAGGAGAGGGGGAAGGGGAAAACTAATCTGGTTACAGTGTTATCAGTAAAGAAGCTCCTTCATGTTGAGCAGCAAATAACAGCCACTTACTTTATCTAGCCAATCTAGTAGGCTATTCATGGAATGGATCACTTCTCCCAGCTGATTCTGAAGGCTCATCACCTCAATCCATGGGGGAGAATTTTGGAGTGTATCAGTTGCTAGATCAACAATCTCCTCAACAATGTCTCCAGATGTTGGAGAGAGCCTGAGGTGTCCAGCCCAGTAGGTGCATGCATATTGAACATCACCACCCATTTTTTCCTCTAACAGCTGTGGGAGGTCCTCTATGTCTCGGTTCATTGTAAAAGGTGGGAGGGAGCAAGGATTCCTCTTCAACTCATTCACTAGCTCTAAGCAGCTAAGGGCTATGTCTCCATGATAGGTCTCTGAGTTGATGTGGAGCCTGGTATCAGTACACCTTTCACCATCTTGCAGGAAGTCTGGAAATGACTTGTGGAAAATCCGGATCTTCTCAGATTCATCACCAGGTACAAGGATTACTGAGTGGAGGTGGCGTAGAGTGGTTGAAATGAGGGACATGGAGGTGCCAAGAATTGTAGAAAGCTCCCTTCGAGATAGTGGGTTGAATGCTAATACAATTGCTCCCAATACATGTCTTATGTCTACAAACTCCTCTGGGTCATGGATATCTGAAAATGCATACTGCAAGATCTGGGAGTATAGGGAATCAATGCCAGCACGACCTTCATACATTGTGCTGTTTGATTCAGAGAGGAGGAGTTGGAGGCGCTGATCTGGCTGATGGTATCCAGACTCAATGAATCTGACCATGGTTGAGGCAAAAATGAATAGTCCAGATGACTTTTTAGTGAGGGCCTCAATCTCACTATCATGGGGCCATGGATGGGGAAGGTCTAGGTCACTCCTTTGTTTGGCAATTTTGGTCAACCTCTCTGTGAGATACAACTGGATGTCCTTGTTGATACTGGTCAAATCCACCTCATGGAGGAGGAAGATCTGGGTGATGGGTTGTAGAAGGGGAAGCCGGAAGCCAGTGCGGATCCGGGGCTCAGGTCTACCAGTGATGAAAAACTTCACCAGTGGCAACTGGTTGGCAAACTGACCCAAGACAGAGAGGATTGCTGAAGATGGCTCATTGTCAATACACTCATCCAAGGCATCAATAACAATGACACATGAGATGTTTGTCCCAGAGAGTGGATTGACAAGGAGGTTCTCAAGCTGAGAGATGAGGGAACTGTGAGCTAGGGTAGGATTGTTCTTGATGGTAGAGATAATGTTGTGTTGAAAGTGGGGATAGTGGTGGGCAAGCTGATATGCAAGAGTGGGGAAGATGTGCTTGAGTTCCCTTCTGTCAAGGTAATCCCTAGAACAGAAGAAGCTGGCACCAAGAAGTCCCTCTTTGGCAACTGCTTCTGAGAATGACTGAGCAATTGTTGACTTTCCAGTACCTGCTAATCCATTAAGCCAAAACACATTCCTGTCCTGAGGGTGCTTGGCCCAGAGTATGAGATCCCTGAGGACAGATTCTCGAGTCCCAGGAAGACATTTGTCATGATGACCAGTCTGGTACCCAGCATTACAGACAGGCTCCAACTTTTCCAAAACTGCATCCTCCTGTCAACAGGTCAAGTTATCAGCATGGGTCATGTTACAACAGTAGCTGCCTCACCATGACATTCTTGGTGTAATCATGGATATCCTTGGTGTTGCTGTGGATTTTCCCTGCCCTCTCATACACTCCTTGTTGTAGTGAAACCTAGCTGGGTATTCATTCAAGATCACAGCGGGACCAGGAGCTCATACCTGGTAATATTCGACAGCGTCTGCGAGCTCTTGGACAAACCCACTCAAGACTTTGGCGTTATCAACATTCCGTATGAACCTGAGAAGCACATGTTCATCAGTGAGAGGTTCAAGCTTTGTGGTAACTCCGTCGAGCATCCTGGGAGCGAGGTGAGTAAATAGACACATGTCTGTATAAGTGCAAACCTCCGAAGCTCCACTCTCCTCGCATTCTCCGCATAATCATCTTCGCTTGCGGGAGAGGCAAGCACACCATATAGTGACTGCACCCTTCGCTCTATATTCTTGACCTTCTCCGCGTTATCTGCCGTTTGCTAGAGCGGGAAACAAGAAAAGGATGAGTATATATTCAGTCCATGAACAGGACACTCACATCATAATTCTTCATCAACGCGAACACCGCGCCCACGACGGCCTTTAGTGGAAGGCACAGATCGGAAGATTCCTTGGTGATTTCCACGGCCATCCTGACCGCAGAGTATGTCGTTTTCAGGATCGCGTCCGTTCCCCGAACAGTGGTACCGCCGCTGGACGTTCCGCGGGCATCGTCAGATGGAGAGCCGATGGAGAGAGCGATTCCGGCCGATAAGGTAGCAAGTGCTCCAGAATCCCCCTTTTTGACCAGCTCCGTCGGAGATGTAGGAGCTGGGGCTGGGATATTCGCCGGTGCTTTAGATTTGCGAAAGCGAGGCATAACGGAGGCGGATTGTCAGGTCAAGATCGATCGTGACGTGACCGTCACAGCGTCCTGGCGATCACGAACATGTTAAGATTCGACCTCGCTCCAGCTTCAACTTGGGTTGGCGTGAACGGCTTACTCCCACCCAGCCATTGCCTACACCTCATGCATGCGGCATAGCACTCTACGAATTAGCCGGGCATACTTACCACACGGTACCGCACCCCCCACCGTGTCGGTGGCGGCTTGGCGAAAGATCTTTAGGTGCGCCGCACGCGACTCATTCCACACCTCGCTATCGTGCCCCCCAGCTGAGGAGAAACTTCGTAGCTCCCTACCCCAGACGGTGAATTCGAAGGCGACAGGTTCGACAACCCCTACCTCACTCCGTCGGTCCCGATTTCCAGTAAATGCAAGGCAGGTTCTTCGCCGGCTGTCAGAGCAAGCCTACTTCTACACAGTTCCAACGTTCAGAAGAATGGGGCAACGTGCTGGGAGATGATACAGATTTGGAACGAAAGTGGCCGCGATGCATCCTCATCGGCGATCGTCGGCGGTATTGCGTGGTCTGCTTGGGGGGGCTAGAAACAAAAGTCTCGACAATTTCGCTCGCAGAAGTGAAGCTTGAACCAAAGTTTTCCTGTATCATATCTTATACTTTTGATTCGATGAGGGCAACCACAACTAACTCGTGTATATTTATATTGATTATAGCAGAAATTGAACATCATCTTGAGGATACGAATAAGGTGTGGAAGTCTGACTATGCACGAAGACATTGCATGGGGCGGTGAGTGGTCCGATGTGTGACCATGGTCTTGGATCGTGCCCAAGAGAGGGTTCGACACTTCGTAATTGACCAGGAAAAGAAGGGCTCAGCATTCACGGTTTCAATTCTCTACGAGACGAAACGATGATCGGTCACCTTGCTATCGCTCAGGAGGGAAATGGAGGGAATGTCCTTACCTCGACAATTACCGTCTTCGACTTCGGAGTCTCTCCCTCATCAATGATCCAATCCAACCTCAGCATACCCCCGGTCTGAATCATCCACCTCGAATGGAATGACGGCGTAGCATCCATATATGACATCGACTTCGACATCTGCGCCAGATCCTCATCGCCCACCTCAGACACGTTCGAAGAAGGTGCTTCTTCCACCACCGCCGGTAATCTGTCTGAAACCCTCCTGGAGAGAAAGGTCCCGAGAACGAAGCGGTAATCACCGGTGGCACGCCATGATCGTTACTATACGCGTGCGTGTAAGAGGAAACGGGAGATTCTTCCAGACGCGGATAAGGCTCTGCTGTTCCTCGTCCTTGGAGAGGTTGCAGATTCGGCCACGTCTTCCTCGCGGTCGGGGTTCCCATAGTTGTCTCCATCGACTCCACCGAGTTTCTTCAAGCTCGCCTCGACCGCGTCCAACCTCTCCATCTGTTCCAGGACCGCAACTCCCGTCGTACCGGGATGAATCTTGGAATACGTCGTGGAGAACGACACCGGTCGAGCGAAGTTGAGGGATCCCCCCGACCGCTTCGAAGGACTCGACGCGAATCTCTGTTGTCTCGGTCTCACGAACGGAGCCTTGGGGTGGGAGCGAGGAGTGGCATGGTGTTGATCGAAGCGTGAGGCGAAGAAGGGCGGTCCTTCGAATGAATCGTCGTTTTCATCATGGTTGTGGTTTTCAATCTCGGTTTTGAAAATTTCGTGGGTAGATTCGACTTCGTCGTCCCACCCCAGAACCTTCTGGCGTCGAGTCAACTCTAGGAGGCCCTCGTCCTGAAGAACAGTAAGCTCGGTTCCCGGAGCTGCATACGCAAGGAGCAGCTTACCTCGTGTTTCAACGACCGGACGATGTTCCATGCCTGTCCCTTGATGACAGCTAGTTGTTTCTGAACGCCCCACCTTCAGTAACCAATGCTTCTTTGTCCGAGCGAAGACATACGTTGAACACCTTTGGGTGGAAATCCGGATCCGGGGCAAAGAGCTGCCTGAGCTGCCACGACGTCTCCTCCCACCAACACCCCGACGTCAACAGCGACGAGAAGTGGTTCCTGGTCCCTTCGCTGAAAGGCTGACCAATAATGCTGACAGGAAAGAACAGCCATCCGTAAGTGAATGATCTCCAAACACGTGGATGCTCGTGGGGGAATGATAACGAATTGTCGATGGCCGCGATGTGAATATGGGACCGTCTTCGGCTCGGAGTGGGTGTCCCTGGCGTCTTGGTTCCAAGTGCGCGGACATCGAGGGAGTGGCTGTAGGAGGGACGAAGACTCCACTGGTTGCAGGGCTTGGTTTGCGTATCTCGCTCATTTGAGATGTTTCTGCATGCAAGGCGTTCACGGGAGGGGTGTCGATCAGAACTTTCCTGTCGATGTCGCGACATTTGAATATCATGGAGTTGTCCAAACCGCAGTCGGTATCAGGTAGCCCAGAACCCTGAACAAGAATGAAACGCCCGGAACGACAAACCGCGCGAAAAATTACGGACTTTTGAGCTCATCCTCCCTAAAGCCATCCTGGAGTGCTGTGGTCCGATGGAATGGCCGGTTTCCCGGTCACTCGCTAACGTCGAAAGGGCGATGGTCGTGTTTATGTCCTTCGTCACAGAAGTCGTCGTCGTCTCCGGTCCTACCACAACAGACGCGAAGGATGTTCATGAACTGCTTGATTGGTGAGGATCGTCAGCATAAGTTTCGGCGATTGCAGGCCCAGGGGGGGGGGGGGGTTCTTCCGCAAGAAATCGACCAACATATAGAGGCTTAGAGGCGAGACCAGAATGGTGTTGAGAGAGGCCGCACCGGTGAACCCGTTCAGGAAATATTGCCGACTACCGATCTTTCCAGGAAGCGGCTTTCCCTTCTTAAGCGCCGTTCGGACCATCCAATCGTAGAAAATTCAGTTCTCATTCTGAAGGCGCCCTGGCGTCGTGGGTCCGGTTCGCCTCTACTGGTTGTCAGCCCCTCACGATAGCGAGCTTTCATCCAGTGACATGTCGGGTATGCCTGTTTTTATGAGATAGTGTAAACAGAAGCCTGTAACCACCGGTCTTATCAGGAGAGAAATACTCGGGCGGGCACGGAGTAAACTTGGAAACGATTGAAACACAAAACCAGCTCTATTGATCCCCGAACTGAGAGGTATGTGTTGAACAATTTGACCATTCGATCCCGGGGGGTTCGTGTCTGGTGGGAACCCTTCTACTCGTAAACGAACGGTTGGCGACGGTAATGACCTATTTCGCAGCGTCCTTTCCCACATTCTTGACAACGGTGTTTGTCTGGTAGACCGAACACCTTCGTTGTAAACAATTCCGTTCGGTCGTGGAGTGACAACATCATCCTCCATAGTCAAGCTGTCCGAACCAGGCTCTTCTGGAATTACATCGACAGTGGGTTCCCTCCGCCGCCTACCGTCCTCGTCCCCCGGGGTTCCGCATCTGCTTCCAGATCGTCCCCAACCAGACCAATCATCATTGACGTCGACTCTGGGTGGCCGAACTTGAATTGTAGACATATTTTCCTGTACGGGCGAAAGGTCGGGAGGAGGGAATGGGTTGATGATCGGATAGTAGCACCATCCTCGAGGTCTCCCCAAGAAGAGTGACCGAAATCAGTGGCGGGAGGTGTGTAAATTTCTCCGTGGCTTGGGCGGCTGATGTTGTCCCGACATGTTCTTGCCTGGAAACCGTCGGTATATGCTCATTGCTATGATATTGTGGAGATACTTACTCTGAAGTTGACAATTTCATGGCGCCCGGCACAGAAATGTACTACGTATCGAGAAAACCCATCTTCCGAGATCGCCCAAACAAGTCACAAGAGTGTCCTCGCGACTTCGTGAATCGCACTCGAGTCTCCGACAGGTTTTTCCAGATCGCTAGGGTCCCTCCAATCCAGGGAAAGGAAGACCGTCCCGCTGGGCAACAAGATCTCGGTTTCAACGTCTTTGACTAGATGCTGAGCGCTGAGCCCCAGTACCAGTCCTCCGTAACTCCTTGTGCATGCCTTTGATACCCAGTGAGAGCCTTCCTGCGCTGGATGAGCTCGGGTCCGGTTTGCATGTGGGTATCGAGGTGGAAAGAGGGGCGTTCGGGGGGGGGGGGGGTCCACCGGAAGGGGTTATGGGAGTGGGGAGCTGACTTCAGGTGGAGGGACTCGATAGTCACTAGTCACTAGTCATCCTTTGTCGCAATTACGGCGTGAGGGTTGCCCACGAACCGTACTGGCAAGGCACCGTTAGTGGAGCCCTTGTGATATCGCGTTGAGTCAACGAAACTTACAGTTCTCCTTCCGTCTGATCCACCGCTTCCCCTCTCGGTCTTCCCTCTTATTCTTCCTAACTTCAAGGCTGGCGGCGTCGGAGGTGGGTTCATCGACACGCTCGCCAATCTCAAATGCAAAAACCCACCCGCGGGTTTCGGGACGCGAAGGATGGCTGGGAATGACGTTAGGATAGGTCCCATTGTGGCCACAGGCTGCCCCCCGTTCCCAAAGTAGTGTCAGAGATCGCGGAAGCCATAGCGTCTGTATGCGATAGAGGTTCACAGAGGTCGAGGTGAGGCGAGGCTTGGGGAGGCGGACTTGAAGAGGGATGCTCGGCGGATCTTGGGGCTGGTCAACCTGACTCGGGATCGTACCAGCGCTATGGGCGCCAGTCCTCGGCTCTCATCTTTCCCTCGGCGTCAGCTCTCCGTCAGACCTCAGATCTCAGATCCTGTGGTCTACCCTCGGGTTGGGGGGAAATTAAAAGAGACGGAAAGCACTCGGGTGACCTGTTGAAATCCCAACAAGCTGCGTACTCTACTGCAGGTGTGGATGAGGAGGTGAGTGATCACGTCCCTCCTAACCCTCACGAAACCCCGTGCCTATATTGACGTTCGTAGACCCCTGCAAAGAAACACGATCCACTCCAGCTACGGTCTCGCCCAAACGAGGCAAAGGCTCCAACAACGATAACAACCCCAAACCCGTCGACGCTTCTAAACCACCAAAGTCCAAGAACACCGTGGTGTATGTGACGAACTTACCACGAGACGCGGAGGTTAACGAGCTCCTGGAGCGATTCGGCAAATGCGGGGTGATCGAGGAGGACGATGAAGGCGAACCTAAAGTCAAGATGTACGCTCGCGAGGATGGGTCTTTCAGCGGAGAAGCCCTCGTCGTCTTCTTTAAGCCGGACTCGGTGACGCTCGCTTTGAACTTGATGGACGAGGCTGAGCTTCGGTTGGGTGATGGTTCTACAAGGATGAGGGTTCTACAAGGACGAGGGTTCAACAAGGATGAGGGTTCAGAGGGCTGAGTTTGGACACAAGCAGCAGCAGGGTCTGGGTGGGCATGGAGGAGGGGAGAGGAAGGTGGTGGATAGGAGGAAGGCGACGAAGAGGATTGGCAAGATGCAAAGGTCCGTTTCTTTCATGGCCTCCTGCTGAACAAATCTCATCGAGAGACTCAGGAAATTGGAGGATTGGGACTCGGAGGACGACCCGGTCCGACGCTCGCGGTGACGGGTATGCTCAGCAACCGGGCGTACAAGAGCGGCAGAGTCGTCGTTCTGAAACACATGTTCACCCTGGAGGAGTTGGAAGAAGACCCTTCGTTGCTCCCGGACCTGAAAGAGGACATGAGGGAGGAACGTGCGACTCTTGGAAATGTCACGAACGTTGTGTTGTACGATGTGAGCGAGCTCCCCGTTTTTCTTGTCCTGTCTGTCGCTCACCGTTTCATCCCTTCATTCGTTCCCTGTAGCAAGAGCTAGAGGGTGTCATGACGGTCAAATCCCATGACCCAATCAGTGCGAAAGCGTGCATAATCATGAGCCCTCTACTCCGCCACTGTACGCCCACTTTTGTCCCAACTCACCCCAATCTTGCAGAAAATGCAAGGCAGGTTCTTCGCCGGCCGTCGAGTACAAGCCTATCTCTACATGGGTCAACAGCGGTTCAAACGTTCGAAAGGAAAAGACGGCGACATGCTCGGAGACGGCGCGGATTCGGAACGAAAGCGTCTCGATGATTTTGCTCAGTGGTTGATGAACGAAGGGGAGGCTTAAGCTCGAGCTTACTTGTATCCGACGTATCCCGTGTTCTGGTTTCGATGTACACCCTTACGTGAGGCATAATTAAAGTATGTATTTTTACACTTGCGTAACAGCGAATCGTCCAGTCACCTCAGAGATGCGACCAGGGTTAGCCTCTTTACCGTGACGATAACTATCCTTAGCTTCGGCGTCTCCAGATTCCCGTCCTGAAGTGGATTGACGGTATAGCGCCCATATGCAACTTCGACTTGGACACCCACCTCAGATCCTCATTTCCAACCCCTGAGGCTTTCAAAGAAGGTGTAGTAGGACTTGCACTACCACAGGTCACCTGGCTGAATACATTTTACTTACAGTATGTCGGTACGGGGATCACAGATCGCGACCCCGTTTTTCAATTGCCATTGCGGTGGAAGAGCGACAGTTTACTTCAAACTCGCCGGGTCCGCGGACGTCGGACCAACTGTGTCTGGCCCGTACGCGAAGTTTGATAGGATGCTTATTTTCAGAAGATCCTGGGGCGTGAATATCATACGTTCACGTTCACTGCGGGGCTTCCCCAGATGCGCTGACCGCGCATCCTCGCTGCACATGACACTTTGCGGGTATTGTAATTTATGTGCTGAAACTCGCGTGTGTCCCCTGACTTTGGTGGGTGGGTCGAATGTTACTATGTTTGGTTTCGTCCCCGATGTCTTCTTCACCGTCGATTCTACCGCAAATAAGGTCGTCGCTATCGGTTTCGTGACTGCTGGAATCGGGATTTTGTTAGACTTCTGGTATCAGTTCCTCCACAACAGAGCAGCTGCCGCCAAATTTCAGGTTCGTTACCATTCCCGCGTGTATTCATTACCCTCTTGGATGTCAGCTCTTTCACACGACACTGTTATGTCCTCAATCACGCTCGTTCTTCAGTATTGCCCCAGGAGTGTGGCCCCAGGCGGTCCTAGTTGTCTCTTTCTTGGCCGGTATGCATGTCGCCCAACAACACCTCTTGTTTAGTGCGCATCGGATCGTGCTCGGTACCCGCTCAGTATCCAAGAGGGTCAATGCGGGTTTGGCCCGGTCACTCTCACCGTCGTGAAGGAGAAAGATGGTGATTCAAGTTGAACTGACTACCGATATCGATAGAGACAAAATCGTTAGAAAACAAGGAAAAGGAAAACAAGAAACAAGCATGACGAGCTCCTGCTCGGAAATGGTACCTACAAGCCATGACTACGCACGACACTAGCAACGCTATCCTACACATGCATCACGTATACCTCAACAGTCCGGTTCTCCGAAGGATACCTTCCTCACAACACCATCGTCCCCGACCATTACGAGCGACTGACCAGCCCAAAAATGACTACCATTTCCTCTCCGCAGATTTCCCGGTGAGATCCAGCAGATCTTTCTGGACTGTGCGTCGAGGACCCATTCGCAGTTTGCATCGAGAGTGTATGGCGGCACTGCCCGGAGTTCCGACAAAGTCATCGGTACCCTCTTTTCTATCGTGTCTTGATATTCTCGGACGGCTATGTCGTAAGGGATTTGGACGTGTTGCCCCGGTCCGTCGGTCTTGAGGTAAAACCTTGTTTCTGAGGCGAAGGTGATATCGTAAACCGTTCCGCCCCCAGACTTTGAATATTTGCCCGTGGTTCGGTTCCTGTGTCCCGTGTTGTATAATTCAATCTTCCAGGACGAGTCTAGAGTCGACTCGAGGATTGTGACAATATTCGTGCGCGCTGGCGACAATTTATGCAATACCCATGGTGCACTCTCGAGATCTGACTGAAACCCTTTTTGACACGACATATGTGACCACCACCTCGTCCATAACAAAGTTTCATTATTGGGGGGGGCTTCTCGTAGGGTCTCCAATTCGAGTACAACAATACGCCTGGTTGGTTGGAAGAGACACATGATGTAGTTTTTGTCCAGAGGGTGAATGTGGGACACGCGTGCGTCATTGTGGGCCTCACCACTCGTCAGAACGTCGGTGGAGAAAATTTGGATGGAATCCCTGGTCTGCACCACGAGATTCCTGTTCAGTGATACGGCCACGGATGTAGCCATGTTCAGGAGCGAAAGATTGTTGGTCCAATCGTAGGAGCTGGTGTTGAATGTCCGCACTCCCATTGGCAGGGTTATGCACGCAACTTCCTTGCCTACAAGCGTCGGGTGCATCAGCTGTCCGGGATGTGTCGGTGATCGTTTTTCCCAGCAAATTTCCCGACGCACAGACCGCCCTCGATGTGTCTTTGATAGCCTTTTCTTGAGTGGTTCCGGACACTGGTTTAAGATGGGCCAAAAAGAGCAAAGCTCCTTGCCTCCCTCTAACTCTGAAGTTCCCACCAGGAATTCATCCTTATCTGCAAAATAAACCATTCCCCACACAGGATCAGGAATGGAGATGATATCCAGGATTTTAGCGGTAGTGACAGTATATATATAAAGGGAGTTCTGAGTTGTAACTGCAAGTTTCTGTGGCGACAACCAACAAATAGCCACAATTAGTTGATTTACCCAAAAACCTGTTCTCTCCTCTTTGGTGCAAGTATTCCAGAGCCTAACACAGCCATTGGATAAGCTACATGCAATGCAACTCCCTGATTTGGAGACTGCAATATCATTGACCTCATATTTTGTGGTGAAGGTGCGAATGAGTCCACCTGTCTGTACATCCCACATGGTCACAGAGGAAGAATGTGCAAAAAACAGGGTAGACCCATCTGGAGAGGCTTGTATCTTTGTGACAGGTTCTGAAGCAGATAGAGACTGCTGGAGTACACCTGTGACTGCATCATAGATGTTCACAATGTCTCCACAAGCAGCAATGATCCCCTGCCCAGAAGTTGTGATGCAGGTGAGCTCCCTTGGTCTGGTGTCAATTGTCCTTAGGAGCAACCCCCAGGTCCTGGGAGCTCCTATGAAGGCAGTCACATGGGGTAGCTGGTCATCTGTAATACTCTGGAGGTAGGAATTCTGCAGGCATGATGAGGTTGGTGAGAGAGGCAAGGCAGTGTGGTAGATTTGTTGTGCACATTGTTGGATGGGGTGGAAGAAGTGCATTGTCAGCCGGAGGCAGTCTGTTGCAAGATCATGTAGGGTAACCCCTAAAGCTGGGAAGGTAGAGGGTTCAGGAGGAGAGGGAAGGGGAGGGGGAAGACTGATCTGGTTACAGTGTTATCAGTAAAGAAGCTCCTTCATGTTGAACAGCAAATATCAGTCACTTACCTTATCTAGCCAATCTAGTAGGCTATTCATGGAATGGATCACTTCTCCTAGCTGATTCTGAAGGCTCATCACCTCAATCCATGGGGGAGCATTTTGGAGTGTAGTGGTTGTCAGATCAACAATCTCCTCAACACAGTCTCCAGATGTTGGAGAGAACCTGAGGTGTCCAGCCCAGTAGGTGCATGCATATTGAATATCACCACATATTGTGTCCTCCAACAGCTGTGGGAGATCCTCTATGTCTTGGTTCATTGTAAAGGGTGGTAGGGAGCAAGGATTCCTCTTCAACTCCTTCACTAGCTCCAAGCAGCTCAGGGCTATGTCTCCATGGTAGGTCTCTGGGTTGATGTGGAGCCTGGTATCAGTGCATCTCTCACCATCTTGTAGGAAGTCTGGAAATGACTTGTGGAAAACCCGGATCTTCTCAGATTCATCACCAGGTACAAGGATTACTGAGTGGAGATGTCGCAGGGTGGTTGATATGAGGGACATTGAGGTGCCAAGGATTGTAGAAAGCTCCCTTCGAGATAGTGGGTTGAATGCTAATACAATTGCTCCCAATACATGTCTTATTTCTGCAAACTCCTCTGGATCACGGATGTCTGAGAATGCATACTGCAGGATCTGGAAGTATAGGGAATCAATGCCAGCACGTCCTTCATGCATTGTGCTGTTTTCTCCAGAGAGGAGTTGGAGGCGCTGATCTGGTTGATGTTGCCCAGACTCAATGAATCTGACCATGGTTGAGGCAAAAATAAAGAGCCCAGATGACTTTTTAGTGAGGGCCTCAATCTCACTATCATGGGGCCATGGATTGGGAAGGTCCAGGTCACTCCTTTGTTTGGCAATCTTGGTCAACCTCTCTGTGAGATACAGCTGGATATCCTTGTTAATACTGGTCAAATCCACCTCATGGAGGAGGAAGATCTGGGTGATGGGTTGGAGAAGGGGAAGGCGAAAGCCAGTGCGGATCCGTGGCTCAGGCCTACCAGTGATGAAGAACTTCACCAGTGGCAACTGGTTGACAAACTGGCCCAAGACAGAGAGGATTGCTGAAGATGGCTCATTGTCAATACACTCATCCAAGGCATCAATGACAATGACACATGAGATGTTTGTCCCAGAGAGTGGATTGACAAGGAGATTCTCAAGCTGGGAAATGAGGGAGCTATGAGCTAGGGTGGGATTGTTCTTGATGATGGAGATGATGTTGTCTTGAAAGTGGGGATGGTGATGGGCAAGCTGATATGCAAGGGTAGGGAAGATGTGCTTGAGTTCCCTTCTGTCAAGGTAATCCCTGGAACAGAAGAAGCTGGCACCAAGAAGACCCTCTTTGGCAACTGCTTCTGAGAATGACTGAGTAATTGTTGACTTTCCAGTACCTGCTAATCCATTGAGCCAAAACACATTCCTGTCCTGAGGGTTCTTGGCCCAGAGCATGAGGTCCCTGAGGACAGACTCTCGAGTCCCAGGAAGGCATTTGTCATGGTGACCAGTCTGGTACCCAGCATTACAGACAGGTTCCAACTTTTCCAAAACCATGTCCTCCTGTCAACAGGTCAAGTTGTCAGCATGGGTCATGTTACAGCAGTAGCTGCCTCACCATGACATTCTTGCTGTAATCATGGATATCCTTTGTATCACCAAGGATGTTCTTGGTATCCTCTTGGATATCCTTGGTGTTGCTGTAGATTTTCCCTGCCCTTTTATACACTCCTTGTTGTAGTGAAACCTAGCTGGGTGTTCATTAAAGATCACAGTGGGACCACGAGCTCATACCTGATAGTATTCGACAGCGTCTGCGAGCTCTTGGACAAACCCACTCAAGACTTTGGCATTATCAACATTCCGTATGAACCTGAGAAGCACATGTTCATCAGTGAGAGGTTCAAGCTTTGTGACAACTCCGTCGAGCGTCCTGGGAGCGAGGTGAGCAAATAGATATGTGTCTGTGTCGATATAAGTACAAACCTCCGAAGCTCCACTCTCCTCGCATTCTCCGCATAATCATCTTCGCTTGCGGGAGAGGCAAGCACACCATGCAGTGACTGCACCCTCCGCTCTATATCCTTGACTTTGTCCGCATTGTCTGCCGTTTGCTAGAGCGGGAAACAAGAAAAGGATGAACATGTATTCAGTCCATGAATGGGACACTCACATCATAATTCTTCATCAAGGCGAACACCGCGCCCACGACGGCCTTCAGTGGAAGGCACAGATCGGAAGATTCCTTGGTGATTTCCACAGCCATCCTGACCGCAGAGTATGTCGTTTTCAGGACCGCGTCCGTTCCCCGAACAGTGGTACCGCCGCTGGACGTTCCGCGGGTATCGTCGGATGGGGAGCCAATGGAGAGAGCGATTCCAGCCGATAAGGCAGCAAGTGCTCCAGAACCCCCCCTTTTTACCAGCTTCGCTGGAGATGTAGGAGCTGGGGCCGGGATTTTCGCCGGTGCTTTGGATTTGCGAGAGCGGGGCATAACGGAGGTGGAATCGTCAGGTCAAGGATGATCGTGACGTGACGGTCACAGCGTCTGGCGATCGACACGATGAGATGCGACCTCCGACTCGGTCGCTCCTTGGTTGTGCATAGAACGTCAGCTGTTCCGTGAGTCAGGAAACCCCTTCATAGCACCAGCTTCGAGGTTGGCATGAAAGGCTAGCCCTTACCCAGTCATTGCTTGGGCTCCATATATGCAGCATGCCGCATAGCACTCTACGAATCAGCCGAGCGCACCTAGTCCTGCGTTTCTTCACCAGGTTGGCGGTGGCTTGGCGAAAGATCTTCAGGTGCGCCGCACGCAATTTATTTCACACCCCACTATCATTTCCGCAACCCCAGCTGAGGAGAAACTTCGTAGGTCTCTACCTTCGACGGAGAATTCGAAGACGACAGGTTCGACAACCTTCACCTCTCACTAACCCCCGATTTACAAAAAACGACAAGGCTGGCTCCCCGCCGGCCATCAGAGGAAGACTACCTCAGCAGCGCTTCGAACATTCAGAAGAGGATGGTGACATGCTAGGAGATGCTGCAGATTCGGAACGAAAATACCTCGACGATTTCGCTCAAGCTTCCCTGTATCATACCTCATGCTCTTGTTTCGACGAGGAGAACCGCAACGAACCCGTGTATATTATAAAAGAAATAAACCGTCATCTTGCGGACGCGAACAGAGTGTATGAGTCTAACTACGCATGGAGACATTGGATGGAGCGGTGAGGATCCGATGTGTGGTCGCGGTCCTTAGGATCGTGCCAAAGAAAGGGTCCGACACTCCGAGATTCTATCGCTTAATTTCACCAGGACAAGAAGGGCCTAGCATCCACAGTTTCAATTCGCTGCAAGACGAAACG
>Ga0307515_10006059_pt1 | contig 24305 bp, 21 predicted proteins | sample 17_EM_MG_FD_194513 | JGI IMG/M metagenome (GOLD analysis project Ga0307515, IMG submission 194513) | Populus trichocarpa ectomycorrhiza microbial communities from riparian zone in the Pacific Northwest, United States - 17_EM | ecosystem: Host-associated > Plants > Roots > Unclassified | place... | reverse complement strand
TCTACAGAGCTGGGGTGCAGGCTGTAGGTCGGGCGACAAGCGTCAGCGGAGTGCATATAGTGTGTGTGTAGTGTACGTACATGGAAGGGCCGCTCCCGGGAAGTGTAGGGGCAGCGAGGAAGGCAGCAAGGGGCGGATGGTCTACAGAGCCGGGGCGCGGGCTGTAGGTCAGGCAACAAGCGTCAGCGGAGCGCAAATAGTGTGTGTACAGTGTACGTACATGGACGACTCGCCCCAGGGGAGTGTAGGGCGGCGAGGAAGGTGGCGAGGGGCGGACGGTCTACAGAGCTGGGGCGCAGGCTGTAGGTCAGGCGACAGGCGTCAGTGGAATGCATATAGTATGTGTACAGTGTACGTACATGGACGATTCGCTCCAGGGGAGTGTAGGGCGGCGAGGAAGGCAGCGAGGGGCGGACGGTCTACAGAGCTGGGGCGCAGGCTGTAGGTCAGGCGACAAGCGTCAGCGGAACGCATATAGTCCGTGTACAATGTACGTACATGGGCGACTCGCTCCAGGGGAGTGTAGGGTAGCGAGGAAGGCAGTGGGGGGGAAGGTCTACAGCGCTGGTGTGTGGGCTGTAGATCGGGCGACAAGCGTCAGTGGAGCATTTGCAGTATGTGTACAATGTACGTACGTGGAAAAGTCGCTCCCGGGAAGTGTAGGGGCAGCGAGGAGGGCGGCAAGGGGCGGAAAGTCTACAGAGCTGCGGCGTGGGCTGTAGGTCAGGCGACAAGCGTCAGCGGAGCGCAAATGGTGTATGTACGGTGTACGTACATGGAAGAGTCGCTCCTGGGAAGTGTAGGGGCAGCGAGGAAGGCAGCGAGGGGGGGAGGGTCCTAGAGAGCCGATAAATGCGGTGCGCGGGCTGTAGGTTCGGTGACAAGCATCAGCGAAGCGGATGCGATATGTGTACAATGTACGTACATGGAAGGGTCATCCCCGGGGTCGTTGCACGGTCCGGCAAAGCCCTAGCAAGGACTTCGAGAGTGGTAAGCTGTTAGCTACCGAACGAACACATCAGACGCACCTCTCAGAATGCCGAAGGCATTAAGATTGCGCCCACGGAGGCGTAGGGGCGGCGAGGAACGCGGCGAGGGGGGGAAGGTCCTACAGAACCGATAAACGTGGGGCTCCAGCTGTAGGTCGGGCGACGACCTATCGTACTCACCTTTCAGGATGTTGAGATTGCGCTCATGGAAAGTGGGGCAGCAGAGCAGCGGAGCAGCGGAGCATGCGACAACGGTGAGGTCCAAGATGGAACAAACAACGTGACAGCTGTATAGGTTGAGCTAGAAGGATCAGCAAAGAAAATAAACATTTTCTACATATCTACATATCTACATATCTACATGTTACTACAAATTCCGAGAAAGTGCGGCCCCTATCAGTCATAGACCAAAAAAAGTCTGGCAGATATGTGCGCCGACCACATTATTGTGCGTGCGTAATTAACCTGACCTTTACGTATTTTACTCTTGATTTTAGGCGCAATGGATGAGGGCGGCGGGCCACAGCAGTGTTGGGAATATCTGATATATTTCCGGGAGGCCGGCGGACACAACGCCGGGTGGGTGGCCGGGTGGCCCTGGAAGCACATGAGGCACGTGACATACACAGATACAGGCGGCCGGCGTGGGTGGCCGGGTGACGGCAACGACGATGGCTGGGCGGGGCGACGGTGGCGGCGGCGGCGGCGTTGAGGAGAGACGGACACAACGTCGGTGGGTGGGAGACGGCGATGGCGACAACGATGACGACGACAGTCGGATGACACATGACAGCGATCATAAATTTTTCTAAAAGCCCCGAACCAGTGCTCTGGCCAGATTCTGGCCAGAGCTCGTTTTCAATAGTTTCAGTATTAGGATACTTGGTAATACAGAACAGTGAACTCGCCTATCTGAATACGGAATGTGTGTGACCCTGAGGTGGTATATAACTACTCGTGGTCTGCATGCTTAATGGACACCGGTTTCAGTTTCGGCTCGCACCCCTCGATTTTCAACACTAGCTCCAACCTGGTACCGTGCAACCCCCACGGGCGAGGACACCGGGGGATGAGTAAACTGGTCCAGCAGGCGCGAGAGCGGGGTGCGAAAAACATTAAATGTTATTGAAACGAAGACCACGAAGTGCACCTGGCCGAACGCCGCTTCTGGAAAAGAAAGGTGCAGATGGGCAATTTTCACTGAACACATACACACGTAGAGCTATTTCTCAATCCTCGGATCAGGGCGTGGGCATCCGCGCCAACGCCCAACACCTTGCCAATTAATTGGAAATCATATCAACCTCATTGATGTGATAGCTTTGGAAGGAAACCCATACTTTTGGACACTGAGGTACACAAGGTGCGATTGTGCTGGATATCGGGAGTTATCAAGATCCCATACAGCTGCCATTCCCACATCCTACCTTATACATAATTGTTGGAGGCTAAGTGGTATAACCTCCGTGTGCTATATGCACCGCTCTACCACCGACTATTGTTATTACGCGACATGGAGTTCATATTTCCATCACCCCACGTCTGTATATATAACTACGATCCATTGTTACCAATGTAACACAGGCTCTGTAGCCCATTCCTTCATAACCGGAAAGATTGCGCAGATCAGAACTGCTTCAGGGAGGTTTACGGCCATTAAGCTGGGATTGTGCGTCTGATCGGGGGAAGCCATTAAGCGGTGTGGCAGCAAAGGGAATACTGTTGCAGAACAACATGAATGCTGCACTGCTGGAGTCCACAATAGGCAGGAGGAGATGCACCCACAAGCCAAGATTGTTGTAACGAGCAATGCCTCAGGACACTCAATGCTCTCGAGAGTTTCCAACTGTCCTGGCCGCCGTGGAGACAACATAAGCCGGTGGGCTCAACGGGATGATAAACAAATTGGAACATCGGGCTATATCAAGACTCAGATAAGCTTCAGTAGGCCTATGGAAGGCGAGAAAAAGGCAGGGGTCTCAACGATTAATGGGCCGGGGGACTTCAATGTGGCATACTGTGTGCAATGGGGGCGATGGCTTAACCCTTGATCTTGCAGATGGTGGACAGAAGACAGAGACGAATGATCTGGATGGGGTAACTATGCCTACACCCCGCACCCGCACACGTCGCCGCGATCGCGCGCGAGGTTCACCTAATCTTGCAGTATAAAACCCTTTCATTGCGCGGTGGGCATATCCTCATCTCCTTTCCCTTCCAAACAAGAGCTTTAGCCAGGTGCCTACTTGTGTGAGTTCTTTGTATCTTATACAAGCGCTGGGCCTCAAACGACTAATCGTCGACTCCCTGTAGTCTCTTCGCCCTCTCTCCGACTCAATTTACCTTCTCCTTCTCATTTATCTGCCTACCATGCTCTTCACAACCATTCTCCTTGCCCTCGCTGCTGCCAGTCCGATCTTCTCCGCCCCTGTGCCCTCCACAGAACTTACACGGCGCTATGAGTCAGGAGACACCGCAGTCGAACCTCTCCATGACACATTGGTCGAGGGAGATTTTCTTCCCCCGTCTAAGCGGCTGTTCCGGCCGGGGGGGTCCTCGACTTGACGGAGAACCCCGACTTGGTGGATTAACTCCTCGTCAACCTGGTGGATTACCTACCAACTTTTAGTGCTGAACCTCCGACAACGACGAAAGGTACGAGCACTATTCCAGACCTGCTACCGAAGCTTTGACTGACGGCGAGAAAGACTTGCTTCTGAGAATCTCCACCATGTTAAATGTCAACACCGCTCCGTGAAAGCGACAGAAATTCAAGCACAGTCGTGGCTCGTGAAGCTTCCTGAGAACATCTCTGTTACGAAGGTTAGAAGGCGACTTGCATATTTATACGAATATAGGGCGATGTTTATTCTTGACACCTAAGAGGTGTACTTGTTATATTTATTCTTCATTTGTTACGTCGTAACCTCTCTCAGATGAACCCAAGCCGCCTGTCGGCCCAAATGAGAATTGAGAACCTCAGGGCTTGTACATTTTGAAAGGCAATGTAGTTCAGACAATAGTGTGGCCCACAGTCGCCCTAAACATTATTGGATGGTCTCAGAAAGCGACAGGACCGTACGATACGCAATATCCTAAAAGATGTTTTGCAGCCTCGATGCCTGTTCATTCTCCTGGATCTCTTAACCTTACGTCAGACATCCAGACTGAGTAAGGAGCTATGGTACTTGAAGTTGGAGAGAGCTCTGACCTCTAGGGCCGCGAGTGATCGCCAGCAAGCCACAGGGAGGGGTGAAAATAAGATGAGGGACCTTATCTAGCTTATACCTGCAGCGAGTGTCATGGAATGGGTATTAGCGGAAAGACATGAGTTGACGCACGCGCGCGTCACCGGAGGAATGGATATATGTCGTAGGTATTTCTTAACTACTATTATCCTTTGATAGGATAATTGGTTGGTATTTATTCTCGACCATTTTTCACTTGTATCGCGTCTGGGACTGACTTGCTTTGTTTCTAGCGGTGGTGCACAAAAGTAGTCGAGGGGCGTGAGAAAACCTCTATAATACCCAAAGGTCTGTGACTACGGAAGCACAGCTAAACGTGTCATGTGGGATTTACCTATGTAGACGCGTATCCCGCTGTAGAGTCATGCCTCAACGCCCCAAGTGTAAGAGCGGTCGCTGAGACAGGCGGCAAATATGCAGACGCAACAGTCTTGGCCCTCCTAGACGATGGATCCCTCACTCTAAAATCACCTCCCTCTCTCTTACGCTTGACGCCTCCGCTTCCCGCAGCAGAAGCGAGAGCCTTCCACTCCTAAGTATGGGTTTGAACAGTGGTCTTGTCGACTTGCTGGTAAGTATATGGATAACCTGCTGTAGCCTAAGCCTTACTCCGCCTTCCTCAAATTCGCCTCTGCTCGGTAATATAATAACGGCGGCGCACTTCTGCACATCGTCATTTCTACCAAAGAAGCGCTCCAGCGAGATCCAACGATCCCAGATCGCCCCAGGCCAGTTGACCCCTTTGCGTTTGCTCAGGTCCTTGAGGGCCTTACGCGTATTGGATATTTGTTTTTCTTTGCGGCACGACTGGCAAGTCAGGATTTAGATAAAGATTTGGAAGGTGATAGAGCTGATATGACGATATCGACGAAGATCTGCCGCGAGGGGTAGGACTTGCTAGTGCATCCTTCCACACTTCGAGTGCTTGATCGGCCATGCGCTGGCGGGAATGTGAGGTTCTAAGCACCTCGTTTCAACGACACCTCTCTCGTTATTATTGACTAGGGTGCTCACGAAGTCGGCCAATCAGCCTTCAAGTCACATGCGAGGATCGCCTCCTGGGAGCTTGCAAGGTACAGTGATGCTTCTTGAAGAACGTGAAGCACCTCGGCAGCCTCATCCTCGTCTGCAACCCATGTTGGATATTGGATTGCGCGACGGCAAACAACACCAACCAAAAGTCACTTCCCCGCCTTCCTCACCGAAGCACTGCTGATGACGCCAGGCGGCACGGGCCATGACCGCTACCCAAAGCCACCCAAACTTGATTGAAGGACGTTCATAGCCATCGCGCGTTCATATACCCTTGAGAAGAGATTCAGCAGAGATTGAGGCTTTTCATTCAGCTCACTCACCAGGCACGGTCTCAATATCTTTAATCTCCTCTCCTTCAACAGACAAGGATATGCAGACCACATGGCACCGCTACCAGGCACGCTTTTAGTCGCTCTTCGCACAAGATTGGTCAAGTTAGGCGGTGTCTCCTTTTCCCCAATCTACAGGGCCCTTCAGTTCAATGTCCCATAGTCAACGCACTTTACCCACCTGAAAACCTAGGCAGTCCTCCCAAAATCTATGTAAGGCAGCCTCAGCACCTGCCAACTGTGTTTCGTCCTCTGCCCAAATCGCGTCCCATCGTTCGCTTACAGCGCATTCGATAGCACGCTCGTACAACACAGGCATGATACAGGCCTGTACCTTGTCGCCCCTCCTCTCTCACAGAATATATCCTCGATAGAACCACTCTGAGTTTTGGTTCGATCTGTTCGCGATTGTCCCTTTGTTCTTTCCATGAGAGCATCTGTAGGACATATTCTCGAACCTTGGTTGCTTGAACCAATTTCCGTTCACACAGTTGAGGTGGGAAGCGGGCGTCACGAAGGTCGACCAAGAGTCGCTAGTCGCGGTGTAGTCTATTGTAATATGAGGAACCACATCTACTGCAGTTAATACTAGAGACGAACCGATATGGGTCTGGCGCATACGTTCCAGGAACATCGTGTCCACGCTTACAACAGCTTCGGCTCATGCCTCTGCATATGGTGAACCCCCAATCTTTCCCACTGCCCAGTTTGGCCACAAGTTCCATATTTCGTGGCTCTGTATTGTAAGAGCGATTAAAAACGTCAAAACATAGGGTTGTAGGCGCGCAGACCCTCGAGATGTGGGACGCACCAACCCGAACCAATTTGCGAACACTTTCACACATAGGTTCGGCTCCCCATATATCCCTCACTGCTTCTGAGATCCTCGCGTGAGTTCAGGTCGATGAGTTCTATTTGCAGTTTGAGCAGTTTGAGAATCGGATTGCTGATGGTGTTCATGTCAATTCGGATAATACCCGCAGAACGACTACGTGTACTCACGTTCTTTGCTTGTGCAAATAGATCCAACAACGTTCCTGTGCTGTCTGTAGTGTTCACATCGTGTGTTGCAATTTTGTGCCTCAGTAGTGGTAGCTATACATCTCTATATGAGTTATGTTATTGGGAGGACTCTGATACACGCTTAATACACGTATGAGTTGTCGTCGGTTGCTGGTACATACTGCGTTTACCATCTGAGACCGGTCTGTAGCGATTTCTCCACCACCTTCCATCTGTAACGCAAGCCTAATATACGCCGCATGGTGCTTAAGATTGAAGGGTTCGTTCGCGAACGACTCCAGCGCTCTCAATAATTCGTCCTCCACCGTGGTCAGGTTCAAGGCGCAACACAAACAACAGCGCCACGACTCCTGGAACTAAAGCTGTACCTGCGGACGAATAGGATAGGAGTAAGAGTAGTATTATCTGTTGCCAAAAGACACTACATGTAGGCGGTCCTCGCTGTACATTACGAGCACCCCTGTTTCAACGAGTACAAAATATTTGGAAGAAAGTCGTATAGGTAGGTTAAGCGCAACAGGGGCGTAGCTATAAAGTCGTACGTAGGAGTGCATTTGCATCTTATGTTTTCATCGAGGGCACATGTTGTTATTGATGCAAAGGTTTTCAGCTTGTTTACGGTACGGTGGGCCAAGGTTGCGGAGTTGTTCAGGCAGGCAGGCAAGCAGGCTGCAAATCATTTCATGTTATCAATTTCATCTCATTCCACGCCCACTCATGCCCTCACTCACGCCCTCGTCGTACGTCATCGATCATCGCCGGCGATTAATGGTTAATTGCCGGTCGGTATTTAAGACACAGCCACATCGATACACACGTGTATTCTAGTCCATGCGATCGTGGTCTCTACTTCTTGACACCCTGCTTGACACCCCCTTCGGCCAGAACCCCGAACGTGACACGCCACGCTTTTCTTATTTGTTCGGTTATTTATTTACTGTATTTCAAAAAATTCCCTCCTCCCAAGCCTTGGACACGTTCTCTCTCCGTCCCTCACCGCAACGTACATATCGTCCACCGTCTCTCGACACTGTTCCCTGCAGCTGCAATGGAGCTTGAGCAACCACGTGTTCTCTCCAATACTCGCCTCTCGTTCGTCTTGTACTCGTACCACCACAAACGCTGGCGATAACTGCTTCTGCGCACTCGCTTCCCACCGATATCAAGTTTATAAACCTCAAATCTAACTATCAACGTACGTAGATCTAGTCTCGCGCCTTCCACAAACACCACGACCACCTCCACAAGGTCCGCAAATTTCACCCTCGACTCCCTGCTACTCTTCCTCGATTGTCCTCCATTGGGATGGCACCTCCCCGCAAGTCCTTCCATTGCCGCAGCCTCTGATCCCGTTGTGCAACAGATTCACGAGTCACGCTGATTGAAACCGCGCACTCACAGGGATCCAAGGCCTCTACTGCAAGTCTCACCTTCAGTATGTGGTAACTTCAATGCTACAGAATCTGTCCTGGCTGACTTTCCGGTTTCCCCCCCCAGTACGCTTGTCGCGTGCTAACTACGGTCACGAGCAAGGCTGCAACCGCTGGCAAGGAAGCACCTGATACAGTCCCCGTCACAGTCCCCAAGGCCGGCAATACCCCCGTCGTCGCCCCCACGTTGATCGGCCCCACAACGGTTCAATGCCTTCGTAACATCACGAGCACAGTCGTTGATTCTCAGATCTCAAAGAACAACTACTGCAGCGAGTTGGCAGCGAGTTGTACCTGAGTCTCGTCGCTCGCATCGCGCGCCTGTCCAACACCATGGCCCAGCATGGTCAGCGCCGTCTGCACTAACAACCCCGGCATCTTGCCTTCCCTGGAGTGACTCCCGCTCAGATTCAACAGAGGGTGCACCAAAACCTCCACACTCATACTATGCGCTCGGCGGGCCTCCAGAACCGAGGGGGACCTTCGGACCCTTCCAAACACAACGGTGTCTATCAACCCACCAGCAGCTGCAACTTCAATGGCCGTTTAGCTAGGTCTTTCGCCACTCATCTCCGAGAACCTTCTTCACGCCATTTGGTCCAATTTACTACGCGCTCTGTATGTTCATCTCACCTCTTGTGAAATTCTCTATTGTCCCTAATACATACGTCTCCCTAGGTCAAAGTTCCTTCCGCCAAATCATGCGGCTTCGTCCAATTCGTTCGTAAGGCCGGCGCAGAGCACGTTATTGAGGCACTTGGCGGCTATTCGATTAGTGGCAGTAAGGCCCGCCTGAGCTGTGCCTTACTATTCCCGGTACCTCTGTTTACCTGACCGCGACTTGTCCATTTCTAGATTGTGCCTCGCCCGCCCCAACCCCTCCCCTCCGGCTGTGCCCGCAACCCCCGTTGCCTCCAACCCTTATAGCGGTCCTTCTGGGAACCGCTACCCACCGACTATCCCCACTCCAGCGCCTGAAGGACCCTGACCAACGATCAAGTCAACCACATTATTCAACACCTTCAGGGCATCATTCTCAACATTGGTGGTGGTCTCTGCCCAACCAGAGGAGCATCTCGTGAACTGCAGTCCATCCCGCCACCACCCATTGCCTACGGGACACCTTATTCCAACGGTACTGGACGTGTACTACCCGCTTCCGCCACCCCATGGCGATGAGTTCGGCCGAGGAGATGAATATGGCTATCATGGTAGTACGGTGGACACCCTGCGCAGGGCTACGGACGCGGCATGGGGGATGGACCACAGAGCATAGGGAGCTGCTGGGGCCAGGGCTGACCCGTCTTCTGTCCCACGACCAGCTCCTTGGCACCTACAGCCCGGCAGACTCCAGAGCTCTTCTGCTCGCCTGCGTGTGGATACGGCGGCGGAGGTGGTTATGACGATTTGCTCTCGGTCGTGGTACCGGTGGTGCTACCTATGAAGGATTTGGTGGTCACAATGGCATGGATCGCTTTGTTGGCGCTGTACGGAGACTTGGAATGGGTATGAGCAACGGGGGTGGCGCGCCCGGTGGTACGCTCGGTGTTGGAAGATTCGATGTCGACGACGCGAGCCCACAGTTCCCCGCTACGTCCTATGTCCTTCGCGGAGACCCTTCTATAGCCTCCCCAGCGCTGGCCGCAGCAACGGGACGATTGGAAGTGTTGCAAGTGGGGACCAGGCGGTCGCCGTTCGGCTGCGGGGGACTCCTTGGGCATTGATGAGCCCCCTGAGTTGTTCCCCTCCTTCCGCGTTGGTGGGGGTGCGAGGATGCGAGCCGTGCTCCTGGCGCCGCTGTGACTGCTACAGCGACTGGTGGTGTAGGAGTGTATGCGTCGAGGTATACCTAAGCAATTAGGGGATGGAATTGAGCTTGTTTAATCACAGTTTACGCATGCCTCCTTCGACTCGACATACGACCACCGGCCCACATACACATACACACGTAAATTCAAATCCGACTCCGACTCTTTATCACCCCCACATCCGACTCCAACACAACAGCGGTTGCCTGTGAAAGTCACATGGGCTCGACATTCGCCATACTCCTTCCTTCACTCGAGTCAACAACCCAACCCTACGACCGACCCACAGCACCGTCTACCCTTCTCTTCCTCTCCTCATTGCACAATACCTTGGACATACTGAAGTAAGAGCAACCAACCCGCTCCTCGCCGTTCGCACCTGCTTGCTCCCTCTCTCCTTACCACTCGAAGGCTCTCGTCTCTCTGGTCCTAGACCAAGTCTGTCACATAACGCTCTTCTGGTTTGCTCTCCGTGTTTTCTCGATAACCGATCTAGTCATTTTTCTTCATTTCTCTCCTTTTCGTTCTCCCACAGCTTTTTTGGATGGCACCACTCGCTGCTGCTTTTGTGTTTGCCCCTCTGTTTTCCAAAGAATATTGCGTAATGTCCCCCAGTCCTTCCAGAAGAGACGCGTTCTGTGGCACCTCAGCTCCAATTTCTCAATCTCGATCATTTTTCATATCGGTCATGAACGTCTCCTGATTAAGTCTATGCTCAAAGAATATTCACGCTTTCAATTTTCACGTCTGCTTTTGAATACTAGTTTATTTTATTTTATTGTCCTTTGCCTCGTCTTTGACTCCCTCATTGCACCGATAGGGTCTCTGAAGTCCTAAATCATCTCCTGGAATAATCTCTGTTTCTTCCTTGCCTTGTCGCATCCATCTCGCTAGTTGGTTATCTGTGCAAATAAATACTATTCTGCTGTGCTACCACGAATGGGACGTATCATCTACCTGCGCGACTTCGGTCCCCTCAACTTCTGCAAGTGTACGTCGGCGGTCGTTCTCGAGTCGGATGCATGTCCCTTGTTGGCCATTTGTGACAAATGAGGAGCGTAAGGCAAACGGGAATGAGCTTCAATGACCACCAAGTATCTCATACACCAAATTCTATACCAAAGGTTACGAAGAGAAAATGGTTACCGCTACTGTGCACTGTTGAAAATTTGAGACCAATCGTTTCCAAAGACAAAGTCTACAAAATCAAGAGAGACTGATCGGAGGTGGGACGTAGGAGGGATTGTAATGAGAGCGGGTGAATGGAGACCGCTACGACAATCTGGGGGTACCCAATAGAGTAAGCCGCGGTTTGAGTCTCTGACCCAGCCATGTGAGTCAGGCTTTGAATAAAAACGAGCATGGAGCGAATTACAAGATGAGGGCGGTTGATGTGAAAATTGCTCCGACAGACGGATGGCGTTGCTATTAGATCCAGAGACATTGTGCTGCCCACTGAGAGAGGAAGCAGCGGACAGCACATTCATGATTCCTTCCTCTAGAGAGCTACCAACTCCGGTATTACTCTCGGCATCCCAGATTCGAATCGTCTTGTCCACCGATCCAGAGATGATGCACCGCCCATCGGGAGAGTAGGCGACAGACGACACATATGAGCTATGCCCCTCCAGAGGTTTTCCAACTGCAGCACCAGTCTCCGCATCCCAGATTCGAATCGTGTTGTCAGCAGATCCAGAGATGATGTGCCGCCCATCCGGAGAGTAGGCGACGGAATACACACCCTCGTTATGCCCCTCCAGAGGTTTGCCAACTGCAGCACCAGTCTCCGCATCCCAGATTCGAATTGTCGTGTCCCACGATCCAGAGATGATCTGCCGCCCATCCGGAGAGTAGGCGACGGAATACACACCCTCGTTATGCCCCTCCAGAGGTTTGCCAACTGCAGCTCCAGTCTCCGCATCCCAGATTCGAATTGTCTTGTCCCGCGATCCAGAGATGATGCACCGCCCATCGGGAGAGTAGGCGACAGACGACACATTCTCGCTATGCCCCTGCAGAGGTTTTCCAACTGCAGCTCCAGTCTCCGTATCCCGGATTCGAATCGTGTTGTCCACCGATCCAGAGACGATGCGCCGCCCATCGGGAGAGTAGGCGACGGAATTCACACCCGAGCTATGCCCCTCCAGAGGTTTGCCAACTGCAGCTCCAGTTCCAGCATTCCAGATTCGAATCGTCTTGTCCACCGATCCAGAGATGATGCACCGCCCATCGGGAGAGTAGGCGACAGACGACACATATGAGCTATGCCCCTGCAGAGGTTTTCCAACTGCAGCACCAGTCTCCGCATCCCAGATTCGAATCGTCTTGTCCTCCGATCCAGAGATGATGTGCCGCCCATCCGGAGAGTAGGCGACGGAATACACAGCCTCGTTATGCCCCTCCAGAGGTTTGCCAACTGCAGCACCAGTCTCCGCATCCCAGATTCGAATTGTCTTGTCCCACGATCCAGAGATGATGCGCCGCCCATCAGGAGAGTAGGCGACGGATCTCACATCCTCGCCATGCCCCTGCAGAGGTTTTCCAACTGCAGCACCAGTCTCCGCATCCCAGATTCGAATCGTCTTGTCCCGCGATCCAGAAATGATGCGCCACCCATCGGGAGAGTAGGCGACGGAGAACACAACCGAGCGATGCCCCTGCAGAGGTTTGCCAACTGTAGCACCAGTCTCCGCATCCCAGATTCGAATCGTGTTGTCCCACGATCCAGAGATGATGTACCGTCCATCGGGAGAGTAGGCGACGGACTCCACATTGCGGGTGTGCCCCTTAAGGGGCTCACCACTTATAACACCAGTCTCAGCATCCCAGATCCGAATAGTCCCGTCATCGGATCCGGAAATGATCTGCTGCCCATTAGGGGAATAGCTGATGCAATTAACAATGTCGTTATGTCCAATCCATGACAATGGCGATGCTGGCCATGAGAACAATCCCCCTCTCACCACCTTGATGGCCTTGGTGAAACTCGTGCTGACGGTGTCAGATAAAGTTGAGTGTAAGGGTAAGAAGGGTCGGGTTGAAAGATACGTGTGCGGAGCGCTGCTAGAGATAGGGGTGCGAAAGGTGATGATGAAACGGCAAAAGTCCTGAATTTTCACAAGAAGGGTAGGATTGCCATTCTACAGCCAATCAGAATTACCCAGAATACAAGCTGGAGCTGGACTCACCTTGGCCCAGGATATCACACTTCGAATGCTCGGAGCACCCATTGGAACCATTCCCAAAATGCTCAATACTTCAATCCAAAATAATGGGCACAATCCTTCAAAGAATTCCTCCAAGCTATCCCACACTCGCAGATCGTTGTCGGGAGCAACACAAAGATGATTGGACCAATAAAGGGAACTATATTGCAAACAGTCGGGAATGTTCTTCGCGATTCGGGATGGGAGATCTTGGACGTCCTTATTAGCGAGTCGGGAATCTTCGAGCCCGCAGATATTGAAACGGAGTTGTTGAACCATCGTCTTGAGGCAGGCAACTCCCAGTTGCACGTTTGCATCTTGGAGGTCGATTTGATAGTCGAGGGGACAGTCGCCGCTGACAAGGAATTCTGAAATTGATAAATGGCGGACACGAATCCCTCCATTGGCCCCTTCGTCTCGATATAGCAAAGAGCTGAGGTCATCCACCCACGTTTTGACGCGGTTTGGTTTTACTCCCGCGAGCTCTGCAATTGTCTCGTCGCATAAGGCGCGGTATGGAGCCGCTGACAGAAGGACTCCAATCATCCGCTGAAACTCGGCTTTACGGTGCTCTATGCGCGACTCCAGGATCCTTGAGTAAAGTTTGTATAGAGCTTCCAACCCAGCACCAGCTGATTCATCGGAAGCTGTCTCCAAATACTCTGTGGGGTCGTCACAATGCTCAAGGGCAAGAGCAAGGGTCTTGATGAAGATGAAGAGACCGTTCGCCCGAGAGATAACTCTATTCAAGAGCGATTCTTCTGGCCAAGGCTTGGAGACATCCTCTGAGAGGTGATTTCTTCGGCCGACAGGGTCAAACTCGCTTCGAGCGAAAGTTCGCAGATCACCGCTGGCTTCTTGATCTGTAGCCAAGTCATATTCCAAGTACGAAGACCGGGTGAGTCCATCGAAGAACTCTCGGATATCGGCTTCGGGTCTGCTGGTGATGATAATTTTCAGCCACGAAGCACGTGTAGCCGCATCTGTCAGAAGCTTCAGGAGGCGTGGACGACTACGATAGTCGCCGCATTCGTCGAATGCGTCAATGACAAAGACGAGGGAATCGTTTGGGCGTTTAGGAAGGTTATCGAGCAGGTCAAGGAGGAGCGAGGGCTTCATCGACTCTGGTGTCAGATTTGGGTTGTCGCGAAGACAATTCGCCACACTCTTTCCAAAGGGGGGGAACATTTCCGCGAGCTTGTAGATGAGAGTCGGGAGGACATTCTTGGGCTCGCCCAAGTTCGGATCATCCCTCCGGCAGAAAAAGGACCCAGCAAGCTGTCGTTTATCGTCGAGGCGTGCACAGATCGAATGAGCTAACGATGTTTTGCCAATTCCGGGTAAGCCGTAGACCCAGTACGTATTGGTCTGGAGAAGATCTTTCTCGTCCGGTTTATTGGCGACCCACTCTTCGATTTCGTTGAGGCGAGATTTGCGTGTATCTTTCATACAACGGAGGGTTCGGTCATGGCCAGTTTCGACTGGTTTGAGACGCTTGAGTAGAAGGAGATCTTGCTCTACCAGTCCTACTTGACGCTCTACATATAGCTACTGAGAATGGGTTCACACGATATTGAGACAATGTGTGCTTACCAATCCCCTTGACTAGACGCAGGGTCTCGACATCGACTGCACGCACGAAGTCTTCAATAACGTTTGCTAGCTCTTCGCTCATCTCTTCCATCATTTCTTTGCCCTTCGAACGGACCAGCGCATCTCCTGTTCGCTCTGCGATCATAAGCATTTGCGGAATCCAGAAAAGAGAACGCCTACTGAATCGCCCACGCTTGACGTACTCGCATAAAAAATTGGCGATCTTTTTCATTACTTCGAACATTCGCGGGATGACTTTAACCAAGATCTCGGTCTCTTCGCTGACGATTTTGTCTGCGACCATCTCCGCCAAAGGCGAGACGCGCTGTAACTGATCCAACAGGCTTGATGGCATTTGATCGTACTCGTTTTGTTCCTTCAAGAGCTGGACGATCAAGCATTAGCTCATCTTCTGATCCGCTAGCAGAAAGCACGAACCTCGAATGTGACATTGGCAACACCGAGGACAGCCTTTGCGATCGGATCGAACTAAGGCGTGTCAACGTCCTGCTGGTTTCCATACGGACAGAGCTGACCTCAGCGAATACAGCGCCAAGTTGAATCCCTTTTCCCACAGCCCTCTCCATCGATTTACTCATCAATGGCTTGTATCCCTTCATCAAAATTTCAAGGTCTTGGAGAGACGAGCGTAGAGATTCCGCCTATGCGGTCATTGTCAGCGGGCCGAGGTGCTTTTTCCATAAAGAGACGAACAGGAGCATTCGCAGAGAATCGTAATTCTATAGGCACATGTCTACTTCCGATAGTAATGTTCTCTGCCCTTTTGTTAGACATGAGCGGACTAATCGGTCATCATGACTGACTCGGAACAGTAACCTCAGGTTTGGTGGAGTCCCAATATTCATCGGAAATCGCTTGTAGGTCGATCACTTCGTTCTCCTGTCGGTTCTTCTTCCAAAATAGAAAACGGGTGGTTCTGTGGATCTCCACGCGCGTCTCGGATGTCGGAGAAATATCCCTACACACACAAAATCTTCAGTGAGCATATAAAGCGAGAGCGAGGGACGTACGAGAGATGGACTGGTGTCCAGGTCCGGCTACCAATCGCCTCTAATTCTATATTCTGATCTCCCACGAAGAACATCGGGCGATACTCCGAATATGTACCAGCTCGCAAAGTGATTTCTGTACGATGGACAAGATCAGCGGTGTGACCTAGATTGGAGTGAAGCGGCGCACGATCTAAATGCAAGCTTTTCGGTGGTCAGACAAGAATGCTGGGCTAGCTGCCTAGATACTCACAAGTGGGTTGATTTGGGTGCTTGAGTCTCCATATTGATTTGGCTTCGAAGACGAGAGTGGAGGATTGGGAAAGGGGAGAAAGTGCAGATCGTACCTTAAAAGCGAGTTGGAACGTGGGATCAGTGAGGTGTAAGGTGGATTGCTGCTACAGATGGAAAGCTGAACGATGGCGTGCTTCTTTCGATCGGACTTGGACCAAGACCAGACTCGGCGTCCGGCGGCCTCGCACGAGCCAACCGCCAACCGCGGAACATTCCGCACTCACTCACAGCCACAATAGTGACTAACATGCTTACGCCACGTGCCACGTGCCCCTGCCCGCTTTCGGTGAGGCCAGATCGACTATCCACAACCGCCAACAGACCGACCAACGCCTCTCTCCCGGCAACCCAACCTACCACCGTGCCCACCTCTCCCACTCTTCCGTTCCCTCTACCCAACACGCCCCTAATCCTCACCCTATCACTTGCAGACGATGCAGAGAACCCGGCGTCTATCCTGCCCAGAAGCGCTCTAACCAGTGCCCAAATTCGCTCACCCCACACGGAAGCCTGCCCTCTTGTCTATTCTCCTTGTTCACCACACACGCCATTTGCTGCTCTCCCAATTTACCTCAACCACTTGCCCTGTACACTCGCTTTCCGCAGATGGATGCGCGCTAGGTGATGCACCAGGCTTGAAGCCACTCACGACGCCGTGCATTCCTCTATACCAACACTCTCAACGAGGCCTTCTTTGCCGGCCCCCCTCGTGCTCCAGTGCGCGGAGGTTTGGAGGCAGACCGCACGTCCGTCGCGCACTCGCCACCTATCATTTGCATCCCACCTTCGAGTTCTGGTCTTCCGAGGACGAAGACAAAGACGAAAACTTTGCTACCCTGATCTGAAATACGCCCAGCCTCTCATCATAAGCGATCGCCAAGCAAACACAGCGATGAGGACTCCAGCGTGGAGGCGAAGAGTACTCTTTGACTCAATTTGACGAGTCCTCTAACCACGAGGAGGAAGGGCCGTGTCTGGAGCGTAATAAATGTTGGGAAATGATTTCAATTTAGGGTATCAGTTACACCGTTTCCTCGAGGCTAGATGCTCCAATTTCTCATGTGGTAAAAGGGCGGCCTTTTCCTGCCCATCCCCTCGTTGCGTATCCGCTTCCTGTCGCCTTTGTGCTGCAGGTCCCACGTTCCCACATCTAGTCAACATCGAATGTGTAAGACAGCCCCAGTACCACGACAATAATGCTGTCCTTAGAACCGCACCCCGTCTCTCAGCCTCAGCACCGAATCCACCTCGATCTTCTTGAGCTCTCTGCGGCCGAGTGTGATTCTACCTTTACCAGCACCGATAAGCAACCCGAGTATCAACACACACACCGAATGTATTCACAATTACCCAATGCCACCGCCCCTCAACAATCGCCAGCAATCTAATGACGATCAGCTGACGAAACCCTCGCTTGGACCTCGGCCTGATCCATGGCCTTCAACAACTCTCTATCTCCCTGCTTTGCATTGCGAAACCATGTGCTTGATTTGGTCTGGAGCCACACCCGTGCGGCGCACTCACTACCCTACTTCACGAATTCTAATGTACTCGATCACAATGATCTGACTATCATTTCGAACCCCCTTTCCCTACCCCCTCCATCCCCTTTTATGTGCCACCCCCCCGTTGCGCTCCTCCGTCATCTCTATTCTCTGTTGTTTCCCAACCCATTCTCATCCACGTAGTTGTGCTAGCTGGTTGGTCGTTACGGAATTTCCCTTCTCCACTTTCATTCCACATCTGTCCCCCTGAGTTGACGGCGTGTTCAAAAACAAGGCCTCTCGCAGGCTGCGGGGGGGCAGACAGTTAGCAGGGGCTCGCAGGTTGCGTATACAGGAACTGCAGGGGCCCAGTGTGGAGCTAATAGCTTGTGGAGAAATTGAATAATGATGAATAATATATCTATTACCGTATTATCGGGTTTGTGCAACGTTTGAGGAGGTTTCCAGTATGTTTGTGCCCTAGGTGGTCGAGGAGCAAGCCCGGAAATGGAAACAAAGGAAGCTCGCGGGCCGGCGACATGGCCACAACTGCCAAATCATCTCTCCTCTCCTCGTCCTCGTCCTCGTCCCCGTCCGCCTTCAGTTCCATACTTTTCTGAATTCGCGGATATTCCATTCCGTCGTTGAAGAATGTATAGTAAGGGTGGTCATCGCCTGAATGTATGCCGTCCACTCCATCAGACTTGTCAATGGATAGAATCATGGAATACAGATGGCTTGAGTGCTGTGTGCCAAATTACTAATGCGCGTAGGCGTGATGAAAACTTTTTTTTTTTTTGGGTTGTATTTTGTTGTTGTTGAAGTCATTCAGGAGAGCAACTGAAGAAACGAACCTTGTCTTTACTTTACCTCCAGTGTAGGCATTCTGGAGAGATTCAAAGAGCCAACGCACTAAAACGAAAGGGGAGATGAGCTTCTCCTGGTGTAGTGGACCATCAACCAATATCCACACATGAGTCATGAGTCATACAGTTTGTCAGAGACAACCCAATACATGAACCAACGCATCCAAAGGGTTTCGTACAGCGTCGAAACACAACACTCTCAATTTCACCAACGAAACATCAATATCTCAACATCAACATCAACGTGCAAGTGTTGAATTTGGGTCAACATTTAGATACGCTGAACCACTGTGCCGATCTTTGTGGTTTATAAACTGCAACGGATAATAAAAACCGGCGGGCTCTTTTTAAAAAAAAGGAAAACCCCCCACCTTGTGAGGCCGGATTCGGCATCATCTGGTCCTGAGTCCGGTATGAACCTGTGAACGTGGCCGGTGGGGTTGTGGCCTACGTTGGGAACTGAAGACTGGAGCAGCGTTTCTTCCATTTGTTTTATTTGCCCGCCGTACGAACGCGCGTTCTTGGGTACTACCACGGTCCATGTGAGCGATTGGCTGATAGATCAACTCTGCTCTAATCGCGACCTCTGTTATTTACCGAGCGAAAGAAAGGAAAGAATTAGGGATAGGGATAAGATCGCCCCGAACGAGGAACCAGTCTCTTACCTAGAATATCCACCGGCCTCCACCAAAGTCTAGATAACTCTATCCATTCCAGGGACGAAAATGCGCCCGAGTTGTGATCATAGGTATCCACCTGTTATGGCAAAAATCCACGCGGCTCCCGTCTTGGTGTACTGCAATCGATAGTGGAAGATTTCTCGGACGGCTCCGAATCCGTTAGTGTCTGATCCTTGTCACCTCGCTATGGCGCACACGCGGTAGCAAGCGCCCACTTGCACGGAGAACGACCGTCGTGCTTGCTGTCAATTGAACGACAAGGTGCTGTTACCCCAATAGACGGGGCGAGGAGAGCACGCCAGCTATTGCCCGCACGCCGAGTCGCGACATCGAGTCGTGTGGTTGCGCCGGTGTTGGTAGCAAATCACGACAATTCGAAGGCGGGAGAGAGAGGAGGGTGACGTGTGACACCTTTTGGAGAGAGCAGGTCGTGTTCAAATGCGCTCATTGCAACACTGAGATTGTGTGGAGAAATTTGCAGAAGGTCGCGTCGGTAGGGTACCCTGACATCCTCACGCCCTTTTGGCCAGTTGCGTGCGGGTGGAATGCAGTTCTCTTCCTGTTCGCTTTCATTGGAACCTGTGTAGTAGGGAGCTCCGAAATATACGACGTGCGGCTTGTGTGTTCCTTAAATATGAACAAGAAACCCGGCTGGAGACGAGTATTGCATGTAACAGACCATTCTGGTGGGTTTACTTCGCTTCGAGGGCCAGCGAACATCTAGGATTGTACCAAACTGAAAACAGAAACCAGTCAGAAAACGAACTTTGTGAGGCGACTTAACGCACCTTGCTGAACATCTCTCGCATCTGTGCGTCGTCCATCCCTTCCCTTCCCTGAAGGTAGTGACATAGAGCGTCGACGCTAACGGCAATTTCCTCGTGGATCCGCTCCATATCTTTGGTCAGGGTGGGAAGGACTGATTCCTTAATATGAACTTAATATAAGGTGACCACTATCCGCCATACTGATTACTTACTCTGAAGTAGATTTCGACCGTTGCAACGATTTCCGTCACCACTTTTGTCAGCTACACCTCGCAGATGGCACCACACTGAAAGTGATTTCAATGCCGTGATTTTCTCCTTATTAGGACACCCACATCCTTGAAGAGTCCGTTTAGATCCTCTGCTGTGGTACCTGCGGGGAACTGAGTAACCAGCGTGGTCGCATTTTTTCGATCCCTGGTGCACAATGAGCGTGAGAACTGCTAGGTATCGGGATCTCTCACCGCTTGAGGGGCCCAGCAGGTTGAGCTAATGCCTAAATGCCCAGGTACAAGAGCGGTCGCTGGGACGGGCGGTAGATATGTAGGTTCCTCAACAGTCCTAGCCCTCTTGGGCGGTAGATCCTTCGCTCCGACTTCCTGTTCCTCTCGCTTGCGCGTGACGCCTCCGCAGCAAAAACGAGTGCGTACCGCCTCCATCGCCTCCTGAGTACGGGTCTGAGCAACGGTCTCTTCGGCTTGCTGGTGAACATATCGGTAACCTGCCGTAGCCCAACCCTTCCTCCGCCTTTCTTCTTCAATCCGCCTTTGCACGGCAATAACGGCGAGGTACCTGCACATCGCCATTTCTACCGAAGCGGTGTTCTTGCGAGGTCCAATGGTCATAGGCTAGTCGATCCCTTTGCGTTGGCCCAGGTCCTTGAGGACCTTATGATTTGGTTTTCTTTGCTGCACGACTGGCGAGTCAGGATTCAGATAAGGAGTTGGATTCAGATAGAGCTGGTATAGAAATATCGATGGGGTCAGCCACGCGAGGTAAGACTTGCGATAGAACTTGGTTGTGTTGTTTCCTGCCAAACTGTGAGTGTTTGATTGGGCATGGGCGTTGGCAAGAATGTGATATACGAAGCACCTCGTTTCGACGTCACCTCTCCCGCTATCATTGACTAGGGTGCTCACGAAGTCGGCCGAGAAGCCTTCAAGTCGCATCCGAGGATCGCCTCCTGGGAGCTTGCAAGTTGCAGTGATTCCTTCTTGAAGAACGTGAAGCACATCGACAACCCCACCCTCGTCTGCACCCTGTATCAGACATTAGATTGTGCGACGGCAAACGAAACCAACCAAAGTCACTTCCCCGCCTTCTTCTGCCGATGGTACCAGGTGGCGCGAGCCATGACCACCAGCCCAAAGCTATCCAGGCTCGACTGAAGGACGTTGATATGCCTCTGAGAACAGAGTCAGCACGGATTACGGATTTTGTTCCGCTCACTCACCAGGCACAGTTTCAAGTTTCCTAATCTTCCCTCCCTTGTGAGTTCCAATGGACGAAGATATACAGACCACATGGTACCACTACCGGCACGCCCTTCGCACAAGCTTGATTAAGTTAGGCAGTGTCCCCTTTTCCCCAATCTATCAAGCCCTTTAGTTCGAATTTCCGTAGTCAACGCGCTTCACCCACCTGAAAACCTAGGTATTCCTCCCAAAATCCACGTAAGGCAGCCTCAGCAACTGCCAACCGCGGCCACCGTTCGCTCACAGCGCATTCAACGGCACACTCGTACAACACAGGCACGAGCCCGGACTGTGCCTTCTTACCCTTCTTCTCTCACAGAATATATGCTTTCCAATCCTCGATGGAACCGCTCTGAGCTTTGAGTTCAAGCTGCCCACGAGTGTTCTTTTGTTCTTTCCACGACGGTATGTATAAGGCGGAGTTTCGAGCCTCGGTTGCTAGTACCAGGTGGGGAGTGGGGAGTCACCAAGGTCAAATAAGAATCCCTGGTCGCGGTGTAGTCTATTGTAACATGCTTAAAATGAGGAACTGTACCTAGTGCAGGATATACTAGGACGTACCGATGTGGACCTGGTACATACGTTCCAGGTCCACTCTTTCAACAGCTTCGGCTCTTGCTTCGGAATTTGGTGAACCCTCGATCTTCCCCACTCCTGCCATAAGTTCCATATTTCGTGGCTCTGTATGTTGGAGCGATTGAAAATGTCAGTTGTAGGCGCACAGACCTTCGAGGTGTACCCCGAACAAACTTTCGAGTACGTTCACGCATACGTTCGGTTTCCCATATGTCACTGTCTTCTTCTGAGAGATCTTCGCGTGAGTTCAGGTCAATGAGTGTCTCAATGAGAATCGGAATTGCTGATGATGTTCACTTCAATTTGGATAATACCCGCTGAAATACTACGTACTCATAGGGACAGCTGTTCTTTGCTTGTAAAAAGAGATCCAGCGACGTCCTGCACTGTCTGTAGTGTTCACTTCGAGTGTTGCAATTTCGTGCCGCAGTAATGGTAACCATATGTCTACATATATGAGTCAGGTTGTCAGGAGGCTCTGATACGCGCTTAATACAAATATGACTTGCCGTCGGTTGCTGGTACTGCGCCTACCATCTGAGACCGCGCGTCTACAGCCATTTCTCCACCATTCCCCATCTGCAATGCAAGCCTAATATACGCTGTATGGTGCCTAAGACTGAAGGGTTCGTTTGTAACTGACTCCAACGCTTTCAATAATTTGCCATATCGCTGTCAGGTTCAGGGCGCAACACAAACAGCAACACAACTCTTCGCTGGGCATGACTCTTTCAAAAAGTACAAAATAGTTTGGGAGTACCAAAGAAAGTCGTATTAGTAGGTTTGGAGCAACAGGGGAGTAGCTAGAAAGTAAAGTAGTCGGCGTTCCCGCTTTGTTCGGTTGTGGAGCAATTACGGGAGCAGTTACGGCAACGGAGATCGAGGTCTTACTAGCGGTCAATTACACTGTAAGATACACCCACCTTCAGATGGGCTCCACCTAGTGTATGGTGCATGGCGACACCAGGTCCAGTCGGATTGGGTTAAGTTGGTAATACCTAGGGCATTAGTCACTAGCTCCAACCTGGCACCGTGCAACTCCCACGGGCGAGGACACCGGGGAGATGAGTAAACTGGTCCAGTAGGCGCGAGAGCGGGGTGCGAAAAACATTAAAACGAAGACCACGAAGTGCACCTGGCCGAACGCCGCTTCTGGAAAAGAAAGGTGCAGATGGGCGATTTTCACTGAACACATACACACGTAGAGCTATTTCTCAATCTTCGGATCAGCGCGTGGGCATCCGCGCCAACGCCCAACACCTTGCCAATTAATTGGGAATCATATCAACATCATTGATGACTGCGATATAGCGTCATGGCAGTAGATTGTTTCGCGACCATTGCCCACCTTCCCATCACCGACGCGACGTCACGGACAATTAACAGAGCTCATCAATGGAGCGTCTACCGCGACGCGGCGGGCAATCTCGACCTGGCACAGCTCAAGTACTCAAGTGATCGTTGCCCAATACGATCATTGCACCGAGATACTATCAAGTTAGCTCAGTTTCCCCTTTCGATCGAATGGTGCATTAAACAGTCCAACAGGGGAACTGACCAATACCTGGTGTGATGAATAGATCATTGATGTGATAGCTTTGGAAGGAAACCCACAATTTTGGACACTGAGGTACACGAGGTGCGATTGTGCTGGATATCGGGAGTTATCAAGATCCCATACGGCTGCCATTCCTACATCCTACATTACGCCTAATCGTTGGAGGCTAAGTGGTATAACCTCCGTGTGCTATACGCACCGCTCTACCACGGACTATTGTTATTACGCGACACGGAGTTTCATGTTTCCATCACCCCACGTCTGTATATATAACTACGATCCATAGTTACCAATGTAACACAGGCTCTGTAGCCCATTCCTTCATAACCGGAAAGATTGTGCAGATCAGAACTGCTTCAGGGAGGTTTATGGCCATTAAGCTGGGATTATGCATCTGATCGGGGGAAGCCATCAAGCGGTGTGGCATCAAAGGGAATACCGTTGCAGAACAACATGAATGCTGCACGGCCGGGGAGTCCACAATAGGCAGGAGGAGGTGCACCCACAAGCCAAGATTGTTATAACGAGCAATGCCTCAGGGCACTCAATGCTCTCGAGAGTTTCCAACGTCCTGGCCACCGTGGAGGCAACATAAGCTGGTGGGCTCAACGGGATGATAAACAAATTGGAACATCGGGCTATATCAAGACTCAGACAAGCTTCAGTAAGCCTATGGCAGGCGAGAAAAAGGCAGAGGTCTCAACGATTAATGGGCCGGGGGACTTCAATGTGGCATACTGTGTGCAATGGGGGCGATGGCTTCACCCTTGATCTTGCAGATGGCGGACGGAAGACAGAGACGATTGATCTGGATGGGGTAACTATGCCTACACCTCACACTCGCACGTCGCCGCGATCGCGCGCGAGGTTCACCTAATCCTGCAGTATAAAACCCTCTCATTGCGCGGTGGGCATATCCTCATCTCCTTTCCCT
>Ga0307515_10006058_pt1 | contig 24306 bp, 22 predicted proteins | sample 17_EM_MG_FD_194513 | JGI IMG/M metagenome (GOLD analysis project Ga0307515, IMG submission 194513) | Populus trichocarpa ectomycorrhiza microbial communities from riparian zone in the Pacific Northwest, United States - 17_EM | ecosystem: Host-associated > Plants > Roots > Unclassified | place... | reverse complement strand
ATTCGGCAGACCGCAGCCAGTCCAGATATAGCGTGTGTAGATGGGTAGCTATATAGATACATAGATACATAGATGAGAATACAAACTGAATACATGACTGTGATTTGAGGTGCTCCCAGACATGTCGGCGGCGCTCCCGGGTGCTGCCAGGCTTGTCGTCGATCGCCAGGCGTTGTGTAAACGGCTTCAGAATAACTGGAGTCCCTGCGAAGAGTGTAACACACGTGTCGTTCTGATGATGCATATACGTCGCCACGAAGTACAGGAGGTACGTAGGCGACGGGCAGCGTGTAATTCTCCGTCAGAGCGTACAAGGTTCCGTCAGAGCCCTCAGAGCCATCCGGAACACCCGGGTGTCTCAGACGGAAATTCGGGTCGTTGCTGATGACACCGATACGAGGTCATTCCAACCCAATCAGGAAAGTTGTACCCACGATTTCTCAAATCCGTGCGTATCCTCCACATTGATCTCATCTTCATCCCCCATCTCTCTCTTTCTCGTCCATTACTCTAATATCATCACAGAACACAAAGTTCAGTCATCCCTCTCTATCTCGCCATGTCATGATCATGAGTTGGCACCGAGTATAGCATACACTGAGTACAGCATACACCGAGTACAGCATCCACCAAGTACAGCATCCACCAAGTACAGCACACACTGAGTACAGCATCCACCCAAGATTGTTTGTTTTCCCTTCATTCTCATGATTACGTGTTGACCCCTGTATGTTGCTGCAGCTTCCGGCGTGCCTCTCCATGCGAGCTCATAGGTAAAGTCACATTGTCACATTCCCACAGTTGCGAGTTAACTAACTGATGAAAAGAGTCTCAGCACCCAGGGTGCCGTCCATCGACTGTGTCCCAGTACTCATCCACACCCGCTCTATTACGGCCTTCAAGTGCATCTCCAAACACCCTTGATCATGGCCTCCAAGTGCATCTCTAAAGTTGCTCAACCACGGCCTCCATTTGCATCTCCAAACTCCCTCGATCGCGGCCTCCAAGTGCATCTCCAAACTCGCTCGATCACAGCCTCCAAGTGTATCTCCAAACTTGTTCCATTACAGCATCCAAGTTTGCACCATCATGGCCTCCAATTGCATCTACACACTCGTTTGATCACTGCCTCCAAGTGCAACTCCAAACTCGCTCGATCACAGCCTCCAGGTGCATCTCCAAACTCGCTCGATCACAGCCTTCAAGTGTATCTTTAAACTCGCCTGATTACGGCCTCCAAGTTCCCACAATCACGGCCTCCAAGCGCATCATCAAACTCGCTCCATCAGTGCCTCAGAGTCTATCTCTGAGTTCACTCAATCGTCATTGTCAGGTGCACCTCGAAATGCTCTCAAGCACCGCCTGCAGCCAGTCCAGATATACCGTGTGTAGATGGGTAGCTATATATAGATACATAGATACATAGATGAGATTACAAACTGAATACATGAGTTTTAAAAATCATTGAATGATAAGTAGTAGCTATCATTTCCAGGCGCACCTGAAGCGTTCCCAAAGAAGATATTTTTCCCAGACTGCTCTACTGTGATTAGAGGTGCTCCCAGAGTTGTCGCCGGCGCTCCAAGAGTTGTCGCTCGCGCTCCCTTGTTTGTCGCCGGCGCTCCCAGGTTCATCACTGGCGTTCCCAGGTGCTCCCAGGCTTGTCGTCAGCGCTCCCTGGTTTGTTGCCGGCGCTCCCAGTTCCTCTGAAGGCCGGCAGGAATGCCCTCCTAGGGTTGGATACTCTCCTGAAATTGACGCATCAAAGTTTGCACTGCACATCCTCCCAGACACTCCTGGAGGCTTCCAGTGACTAAAATACATTTTGCTGATGCTGTGGATGTCGAAACGGCATACCGTTACTCTGCATCACGTCATCGCTCTCTACAATGACATGTTTGATCAGTTGGATGGCGTGATGCCAGCTTTGGCCAAGAAGAAGATACCATGGAAGGAAGACTTATTCTTTGCTGTGAAGTTTGCGCAGCAAACAGCTGTCCAAATATTATACTGCAGTGACTCCAATGACTGGTATGCTTCTCATTTTGGTGCACACTCTTGATCCTTTCCGGAAGCAGCGATCGTTTAGGAAGTGCGACAAGGGCATGGATATCAATCTTGAAGACATGACTTCTTATACTACCCAATACCAGGAGGTCTTTCTGAAGTGAGCGGGGAATGAATACTGCGCCAAACACAGACGTTGGCCGGTCATTAAATCCGAAAAGATACCGAACACCAATCTCAGCTTATCCACAATGGTCTCTAGATCTGGTCAATCTTTATATGATCCATATGTTCTGTCCAACGATGATGTAGAATACCTAATGCCTAACACTGTGGCCGAAACGACACCTGGACAAAGTGATCGTGCAGCACGCTTATTGACAGCTGCAAGCGTCAATTTGAATTCACCTCTTGGATTATGACAGAACTGGGGGCAAATTGATCCGAATTTTAATGATTACCACTGTGACCCTATGGAGATTAGTAGAACATTTTGGTTACTGGATATCACCGACTGGTGGTGGCAGCATGAAGAAACGCACTCAAAGTACGCCGACCTCTCCAATGTGGCTCGCAAAATATTCTCTATCATACCTCACGGTGTCGGAGTGGAGGCGAGTAATTCCCTTAGGCACGATGTGATCGGGTGGAGGTAGTCGAAAACCACTGGCGAGACTCTTTGTGACAAAGTCGAAGTAAGGCAGTTTGCTCGAGCCAATGACGGATTACTGGCTGGCAAAGACCCGGTATTGGATTCAAGCATCACTGATAACGACATGGAGATGAAGAGTGACATGGAAGAAAAGAAGCTGCATCTAATGGCCAAGGTTCACAACTTTTTGGAGATGTTGCAGGGTAGCCAAAAGTACGAGCGGCACAGAAGGAATCTCGCACTCAAAATAAACAAATGACAGCCGTAGGATACATTTCAGACACTGAGGAGATGGTCAAAGGATACTGCTCAAACTTTCAGCGTGATGGTGCAGCTGCATTTGATTTGTCGGAACAATCACCTGTGCCACCAGCTTTGTCTGCAATGGACCTCACTGGAGGACGAATGCAAATATTGAATGTCCGCCGAATCCAACGAATCGACCACCATCCTGCCCAAAGTGATGAGGATAGCTCACCTGAAAGCATTTCAGCAACCGAAAATTGGCTTAACTGGAATGGGGACTTCGATAATCCAAACGACAGCAAAGACGACTGGCAGGCAGACAATGAATCAGATACGGATCTGGACAATGGCAGTGAGGATTCAGAAACCCCGGAGCAGCGGAATGTGAGTGCTGAACCGAATGTTCCTGGATTGATTCGGCCTATACAACGATCAACGGAGAAGGTTGAAATGGCGTTGATGACGTTCAATATAATGGAAATGAGTAGGAATAAGGGGATCAAGAAACAGTAGGACAGATTGGGTGAATTCATTATAACCAGGTTCATTATGTAATTTGACTGAGCATTTTATTTAGAGATATATTATGGATGAATATTGACCAGTCATGTGGGAATATTGGTCAATAAACAAAGCTATAGCGGGCAGCATGCATTATATGGCAAGATATATAAATTTTGACCGGATGAGAGCCACTAGTGCTGGAATATTACCCGGCTCGGCTAAGCCATAGAGCCAGATCCTGATCCCGCTGAAAGGCATCCACGAAGTTCAAATATTTATGATTGCAATTCGTAACGGCAGCAGATCTTGACTACATGGTACATTACATTGAGCGTCAACAGAGCGTCAACGATTTTTAGTCTTGTAAGTATGGTAATTGTAAGGTGACGTGGTCGCTGCTATCCATAACCAACATACTGGCAGCCATTCTTGGCAAAAGAGTAAACGACACGATCACTGCCCCATTCTGGAAATCAGCGTCAACGGAGCGTCAACAATTTTTGGCTGTGCATCTTGGGTAACCTACGTGGTGATTGGTTGCAGCCATTCATAAACGAGGTATTGGCTGCCTTCCAAGTCGAAAATTATAGTATCAGGCTCCATGCGCCATCCTGAAAATGAGCGTAGACAGAGCATCAATGATTTTTAGTCTTCCAAGTACGGTAATTGAAAAGTGACCTGGTCACTGCTATCTATAACCAACTTAATGGCAGGCTTCCTTGGCAAAATGGTATAGAACACAGTCATTGCCCCATTCTGAAAATGAACGTCAACAGAGCGTCAACGATTTTGGGATGTGCATGTTGTATAACCTAAGTAGCGATTAGTTGCAGACATTCATAAACGAGGTATTCGCTGCCTTTCAAGTTAAAAATACTACCGACACACATCCTGGCGCATCCTGAAAATGAGCGTCAATGGAGTGTCAACGGGTTTTTGTGTTGGATCTTTGGTAATCTAAGTGTCGCACTGTGGTAATAATTCATAGACGATGTCGTGGCAGCCTGTTCATTTGCATCAGTGCAAGACACATACGTTACCTCATCATGCAACTAAGCGTCAACGGAGTGTCAACAATATTTGGTCATGCATATTGTGTAATCAAGGCTTTGTGCAGATATAGGAGCTCATAACTGAACTATTGACTGCCTCTATAGCCAAAAATGCAACGTATAAACGGAAAAACACGTATTCCAAAATAATCAATATCGCAGATTGCAAAAGCTGCAAAAAGAGATTATTGGCTGTCGAATATCGAATTTTGATAATATACACTTATCCAACTGCAATACCAATAACATTATTTTAATCTACAGACGGACCCACTAGGCGACCAGCTGACAACCCGCCCAATTCAGACAGGTGGGAGATGTGCATCGAACCGGACCTGAATTGACGGTTCGGGTGTATTGACAACCCAGACCACCAATTTGGAAACTGTTCGGTTCTGTCCCAGACCCGGACCCGAAGTGACAGTCCGGAACTGTTGCTAACACTAGGCTGCTGTCATTGAGTGTGGTCTGGTTCTGGAAAGTAACTTCGCTTTTTGCTGATGGAGTGTGGAATATATCGTCAAAGGTGATGAGATGCGGTAGGAGAGGTCAGGAGGGTATGTCAAAGGTTCTGGAGATTGTAAGTAAGGTGGCCAGGCAAGGCGAATATATATATGTGATTAGAGGGTTTTCTTGATCCGGCGACATCATCTTGGCTGCAATTCAGCTAGGAAACAATTTACTTCGCATTATCTAAGCACCCCCATTTGTCAACTGAATGCTTAAGTTCATCACAAAGACAACTAAATGCATCCTCTGCAGTCATATCTCACTTGTTTGGCCTTGCGCTATTTCTTGTACACCATGACGACATCGGTTGGTCAGTATCTAAGGAGAATGGACAGTTAATGTAAGGTACGAACATAACAAAAAGTAACAACCATAAATCAGGCAATCAGTATAGAAGGGTCATGTGAGGGTGAAAAACAATCGCCATGAGAAGCTAAATGCAGATGCGGTTGGCTTTTCGAGATCCAAGGGTTGATGAATTCATGAGAGCGATTGAACACTTTGCAAACGTGAGAAAGAGGATGACAGGAATCCTATGAGAGTGGTGGGACCCAGTTTTGGAAAAAGTGAATCGAGGTGCGGCTATTGCCGAGGACCAGCACGCGTGGAAAGGTATGGTCAGGTAAAAGACCATCGAGACGCGTCTTAACTTTGTTCTCGCGTTTTATTCTGCTAACGAAGCATGGATTCTCTTCAACTGTGGATATGCAGCTCGAAGACGTACTGTTACATCTGCGCTTACATCACTCACCTCCGTCGTGACTACAGAGAAAGGATAATATACTTCTCAGCTGAACAACTGCCAGATGATGGTCTTGAGATCGAGCATGATAGTAATCTTCTGCCATTCATTCATGAACCGTGTCGTGACCCGATTCTTCACCCTTCCGACCATGTTTCCTGCGATACAGAAGCTGACCGCGAGAAAGCATGTATTGATCAAGACCAAGCGCCAGTCTGGATACGTATTGATGGTACTCCGCACTTGGACAACCATCTAACTGGCAAGCCTAGTAGATACGAGTATTTCAATATCATCGACGATGAAATTGACCAAAGGTCACCATTTCCTTGCCAGGAGGGTTCTCGATTAGCGCTCAGGTGGGTCACGCAAATCTTGAGCAAAGCTGCTATCAACGACCTTTTCAGGAACCGTTCGATGGCAACTGTCAACACCTTCTCTTTGTTCATCACTTTATTCAAAAGGTTGCACGAAATGTCCTATGTGATGGGCATTGACCCCTGGAAATCCGGCAAGGTGTGTTACAATTGTTTCGCCGATCCAACCAACCTTCGTGACAATGATTACACACGTTTCTTTTACCGCAAACCTGTTGAATACATTGAGTTCCTTATGCAACAGCCTGCATTCAGGGAACATATGTCGTATGCTCCAGCAAAGGAATTCAATGATGCTGAGAAACGTATCTACTCAGAGGTGAGATCAAGCGGCTGGTGGTGGAATGAGCAGGTACCTTAGTTGAATTTTGTCATAGCTACAATGATTTGAACGCTTCAATAGCTACGGTGGCTGCTTGGAGCTACAATTGTCCCTTCATTCGGCAGTTCAGACCAGACTCATCTTACTCAGTATTCGGGCGACAAGGAACAACGGCCAGTAATTTTGAGTCTCGGAATCATCGACTCGATGATTAGATCAATGACTTCGAATCTTGTATGCATCCTTCATCAGCAAAATGCGAAATGACTTTCCGAAACCAGACCCCCCGCACTGACATCAGCCAGGTTTCTCGCAATTATGAAATAGGCTGCCACTGCGTTTTCTTCAATCCAGTTTCTGGAAGCTTTATTTCATTTGCTTGAACTGTAGTTGCAACATGATCACCATCACCATCACCATCACCATCACCATCATCATCCCCATCACCCTGACAACCATTTCTACCCCTGAAACTTTTATGTACTTGCTCCTTCCTTCATTTGTATCATCGCCATCACTGAAGCCATCACAATTTACTAATTCGCTACACAAAGCCTTTTTGCAACCTTCTTTTCTCCTGCTGACAATCGTCAATTCTAAAATTGTACAAATCAAGCGTGATTGATTCACCGGTAGGCTCAATCGATTCGCCTTGTCAGGGACATCAAGACAGTGCAAGGGCACTGGAGTATGTGCATTATTGGCACTGGAGTTGATATTCTACTCCACCTACAGTGCTGACCCCTTTCGAACTTTTCCAGATCCACTTCAATTGACCCACTTGTAGGATCAGATGATTCGGCTCATCGAGTACATTAAGAACTTGCAAGGACGGTGGCGTACGTCCATTATTGACTCTCAATTCGCTGCTCTACTCCTCCTCCTCATCCTCATCCTCATCCTCCTGCAGGGCTGACCCCCTTCGATCTTTTCCAGATCAACTCTGACTGACTCACTGGTAGACTCAGTCAACTCGGCTCGTCGAGTACATTGAGCGGGTGCAGGGACGCTGGGGTATGTCCATCATTGACTTTCAATTGACTGTTCTTCCTGCTTCTCCTTATCATGCTCCTCCTCTTCCTGCTCCTCCAGGTCTGACCTGTTTTGAACTTTTGCAGATCAGCTCTGATTGACTCGCTGGAATGCTCAATGGATTGGTCTCGTCGAGTAGATTGAGACCTTGCAAGGACGCTGGTGTACGTCCATTATTGACTCTCAATTCGCTGCACTACTCCTCCATCTCCTCACACTCCTCCTGCCAGGCTGACCCCCTTCAATCTTTTGCAGATCAACTGCGATTGACTCACCAGTTGGCTCCAGTGATTCAGCTCGTCGAGTACATAAAGATGGTGTAACGATGCAGGGGTATATCCAATAAGGTAACTCATCTTATCATCATACAACGTATCACATGGTCTATCTCGCCATGCTTTTGCTCTCACTTGCTCGTTCCGAGATTTCGTAGCTCCACACAATTGCGTGGATCCTCATGGCCGGGTAGTATCATAACATCTCACCCACTTACACTCTTTCTCATGAATTCCTTTGCAATGCTGCCAGAGGTGCGGCAGAGTGTGTATGGGCTTTCTGCCTTCTAGCTCTGCTATTTCACCACATTGCCCTCCAGTGCTGCCCCCCTTAGATTGCAGCCTAGTAGGTGTTTGTGTGGGACCCTAGATTTCAGTGTCAGAGATGGATTTGAGTTTAATGAGAACTTGTATACAAGTAATCTGTGAATCGGAAATTGCAATTGTGAATTTGTGACCTGCAAGGAGTGAAACGTGCATAGAAATGATCAATTTCCACCTTCCAGGGTGAGGTTTCTGAGGTTCATGAAAGGATTGCAACTACTCCTTGAACATTTGGAATCATTAGAGCAACGCCATATGTCAGGGCAACCTCAATTTAATCTTTTGGGGTTTGTGGCTACAATAAGCTAATTAAGTTTAATAAAGCAAATTTCGTTTTGGCTAATGTTGTCGCCCTTCTTCCCGTTTCTCCGGATTATCACTTTAAAAGAAATGGAAAAACAACTGTCATAGAGGAACACCAAATCCACTATCGAGTGGCTTTAAGGAAGGTCTTGGAGCTTATTCTTTGTCTTCTTGACCCACTTTTCAACACTGGAAAGCTTATGCTTTGTGCGGATGGTCAGATGCGGCAATGTTTTCCTGTCATGTGTGCCTGGACGGCTGGATACTTCGAAAACATTCACTCACACCCAATTAAGCATCACCTATGCCCCATGTGCAAAGCACCGAAATTGTCGTTTGGAGAAGGGAATTCATTGTCGATGCAATTGAGTGACTGTAGGCTGTACTTGCAAAAGATTATACTGGCGACCTTGGCAGATGAGATGGAGAGACAGGAAGCAACACAATATCTGGAAGATCGAGCGGTTGGAAGAGCAGAAGGCGTCTTCTGGAATATGAAATGCATCTCTCTGATGACTACATCAGCAAAAACAAAATTTTCTTCACTAGTCTTAATATGCTTATTGTAGCCACAAACCCCAAAAAATGACATTGAAGTATCCCTGACATATGGCGTTGCTCTAATGATTCCAAATGTTCAAGGAGGAGTTGCAATCCTTTCATGAACATCAGAAACCTCACCCCGGAAGGTGAAAATTGATCATTTCAACGGGTGTTATGCCCCATCCAGGTCACAAATTCACAATTGCAATATCCGAACCACAGATTACTTGTATACGAGTTCTCATTAAACTAAAATCTAGGGTCTCACACAAACACCTACTAGGCTGCAATCTAAGGTGGGCAGCACTGGAGGGCAATGTGGTGAAATAGCGGACCTAGAAGGCAGAAAGCCCATCAACACTCTCCCACACATCTGGCAGCATTCTAAAGGAATTCATGAGAAAGAGCGTAAGTGGGTGAGATTGTATGATACTACCTGGCCATGAGGATCCACACAATTGTGTGAATCTACGAAATCCCGGAAAGAGCAAGTCAGTGCAAAAGAACAGAAAGATAGAGCGGGTAATTCATTATGTGATGATAAGATGACTTACCTCTGTATCTCCATACGCCCCCGTTACCTGGTAAATATTGCATACACCCCTGCATCATTACACCATCTTGATGTACTCGACAAGCCGAATCGATGGCGCCTACTCGTGAGTCAATCGGAGTTGATCTGCAAAATATTGAAGGGGGTCAGCCCGGCACGAGTTGCAAGAGGAGATGGAGGAGTAGAGCAGCGAATTGGCAATCAATAATGGATGTACCCAAGAGTCCTTGCAAGGTCTGAATGTACTCGATGAGACGAATCAATTGAGCATACCTGCGAGACAATCAGCGCTGATCTGAAAAAGTTCGAAACGGGTCAGACCTGGTGGAGCAGGAAGAGGAGGAGCAGGGAGAGGAGCAGCAGGTAGAGCAGGGAATCGAAAGTCAATGATGGATGTACCCTAGCATCCTTGCAGGTCGGCCATGCAGGAGGAGGAGGAGGAGGAGGACGAGTAGAGCAGCGAATTGAGAGTAAATAATGCATGTACCCCATCATTCTTGCAAAGTCATAATGTACTCAACAAGATGAATTGACTTAGCCTACCAGCGATTCAATCAGTGTGGATCTGGATATCTTCGACAGAGGTCTGGACACGAGACTGCAGAAGCGGTAGAGCAGCGAATCGAGAGCTAATAATCAATGGATCCCAGCATCCATACACCATCCTGATGTACTCGATGGGCCGAATCGACTGAGCCTAGCCGAGAGTCAATCAGAGTTGAACTGAAAAACTTCGAAATGGGTCTACCCTGGTGACTGCAGAAGCAGTAGAGCATCGAATCAAGAGCTAATAATGAGTGTATCCCACCGTCTCTGCCCCATCTTGATGTACTCGACGAGCGGAATCGACTGAGCCTAGCAGTGAGTGAATCAGAGTTGATCTGAAATAGTTTGATAGTGGTCTGCCTTGGTGACTGGGGAAGCAGTAGAGCAGCGAATCGAGAGCTAATAATGAATGTATCCTAGCATCCTTGGACTATCTTTATGTACACGACGAGCCAAATCCAGTGACCGTTCCAGTTCGTCAATCGCAGTTGATCTACAAAAGATCCAAGGGGGTCAGCCCTGCAGGTGGAGGATGACGAGAAAGAGGAGGAGTAGAGCAGCGAATTGAGAGTGAATAATGGATGGACCCCACCGTGCTTGCAAGGTCTTAATGTAATCGACGAACCCAATCGACTGAGCCTAAGAGCTAGTCAATCAGTGTTGATCTGGAACAGTTCGCAAGGGGTCATCATTGGAGGTGGAGAAGAACATCAAATTGAGTGCGAATACTGCACATACTCCAGTGCCCTTGCACCATCTTGATGTACCTGACGTGGCGAATTGATTGAGCCTACCTGTGAATAAATCACAGTTGATTTGCACAATTTTGAACTTGACGACTGTCAGCGGTAGCGAAGCAGGTTGCAATAAGGCTTTGCGTAGCAAATTAGTAAATCGTGATGACCTGGGTGATGGTGATAATGCAAATGAATGAAGGAGCAAGTCAATTAAGGCTTCAGGGGTCAAAATGGTTGTCAGGGTGATGGGGACAATGATGGTGATGGTGATGGTGATGGTGATCACACTGCAAATACAGTTCAAGGAGATGAAATAAGGTTGCAGGGTTCAAAGTTACTAGGACTCATCTCCAAGTGCAAAATCAGCAACGAACAATCGGCAGTGGGATTTCACAAATCAAGCATCGTGATTGGTCATCGCTACAATGAATTAGAGCTTCCAGAACCTTGATTGAAGAAAATGCAGTTGCAGCCTATTTCATTATTTTGGGAAACCTGGCTGATGTCAGTGCATGGGGTCTGGTTTTGAAGGGTAATTTCACATTTTGCTGATGTACTTTCGAAACTGATATTCTTCATACTGTCTATCTCAGAATGCTTAAGCACTTGATGGACTGGGTAATGTCCTTCCTCGAACAACTTTCCAGGATTGACAAATTCAACCACCTGTGGGCAGTGTTAGCAACGGTTCCGGGTTACCCAGCTGCGGTCCGGGTTTGGAACTAGACCAGACTGTCCAGTCCGGGTTGATACCCGGCAGACAGGGGTACCCACCGGGTTCAAGGACGGGTTCGAACCAGACCGCAGTTCCATGTTACGGTTCCTACAACTTTGGCTCCAATTAGGAATGTGAGTTCTCATCGTATCGTGACGTGATCAGTACGTAAATTGTGCAGTTCTGGCCGCTCTTTCACCTCGCGAATTTCGATTTGTGATCCGACTGATATTCGTTGAGTGGCTGTGACAAAAGGGCAAATTTAAGCGAAATTCGCGGGTTTTCCATAGCGACTCAACGAATATTGGTCAGATCACATATCTGAGATCGGGATGTGAAACAGAGGTTTGAACTGCACGATCTGCGTACTGATCATATCATGATACGATCAGAACTCAAATACTTAATTGGAGGCAAAGTTGTGATGTTGAAATGCCGGGTTTTATGAGGAAACCCGTTGCAACGGTTCGGTTCCGGGTTGGAACCGGACCCAGAACCGATCCGGGAATTTGGACCCATTGCTAACACTAGCTGTGGGCAATAATGCCTCCATATCCTGGCTTCGCTCGATTCACCAAGCCAGATAGCCAGGTGACGCAATGCAGTGGTAAGGAGACGAAAGCACTCGTGTGTGTGATTGTTCCAGTTTTGCGGCGACTCTTGGAAACCCTTCGGCGAGCGACAGGATTCCCATCTCAGAAGCCGTGTTGTGCGTCAAGAACTGTGTAATTTCACCTTATGGCACAGTACTGGTACCATACTGAGGCCACGATCGAGCACATGGAGAATTATCTGGAGGTGTTTCATTGTCACAAGGATGTTTTCAGTCGATTCCGCGCCAGTAAATATACAAAGGAGGTCTCAGCAGTCTTGAAAACGCAGCTAACTTTAGACAAACAGGAGGAATGGGAGGGTGACCCCACTTGGAACAATCTTTCTCTGGTTGCAAAGCGTCGTCGCATTGTTGGAGATGAGACGCAGATCGAGTCAGAAATTGCACACATCTTGTCGACGAATTGGATGTCAAATTTGTGAAGTTTCATCACCTGAACAACTTTTCTGACCATATCCGCCAGCTTGGTAACGTCCTAAATGTAAGCTCTGAATTCCCAGAAGGAGCAATGTTGGATCTTAAACAAGCGTACCAACAATCGAATTGGCATGAGGCTGCCTTTCAGATTTTGTGAACGAAAGCCCGGAAGGAGGTGTTTCAGTATCGAGAGGTGAATGCAAACGCTGCAAAACAATGTCGCAAAGATGATATACCTCTAACCAAAGCGCCTATCAAGCGGATGATGAAAACCCCACAACCAGAGATCAAGACCCTTGATGACTTGGCCGAGTGGTGTGCAATGCCAAAAGGGAAGCTACAGAATCACATTGCTTGGTGTGTCAAGAGATTTGCCGACTTTACAGAGAACATCAATCACCATCACTATTTCAGTCGTCGCAAGGATGCAAAATACATTCGGTACAATCCAGTAGCAATTCCGGTGACAACTTTTCAATGCGACAAGGAAGCAGTTCATATGGTTCGTTGCACTGGGTGCACAAAGTGGAGAAAGCCTAAGCCACCAAGAAATGATACAGTGCTTCTCTGGATGGGGATGAGTCTGGATAGCCACTTTAGGTGGACTGCTGCACGCATTCCCGCCCGGTTGCAGTGTCTCTTTGTCGTCGAGGATGCTGAATGGAGCGTTGAAGGGCATCCTGCCCTGGTTCAGACGATTGCAACAGAGCCGATTTGTCTGACTGCTGGTGTGGTGATTGGCGTGGAGAGGCATCAAACTCTGATGCAACCCGTGCGCGATGGATGCTCCTGTTGGTAGCCTCATTTCGGTGTCGGAACGACATATATCATCCCAATATGCACGATCTAAGCAGCTGTACACCTTCTCCCACTGACGCCGCACCCAGATAGCTTGTGGTGGTACCTGAGCAACATGATTGACTTGAATACTTTCAATTTGTTTTACATGTAGATTATTCAACTTGATGCTTGAAGTAATCGTTGCAGCAACATATAGAAATCTGATTAGTGTTTACTCTGGGTGTCTTAAGTTTTGTAATGGGAGTTGTGCAAGCTTGTGTATAATCGATGGTGCAAGGGATTGAATAGTTAAGAATTTTCTTGAAATCAATCGAACAGTTCAAAACACCATCTGAACAATTAAAATCTACAGGACCAACGTGAAAGAAACAAGAGCAATGAATTGGTATAGCTGCCTAATCACAGTTTTGAAATGGGGTGACGACGCGATCACATCATTGAACGCTTCAAAGGATGGCTGAAGATTGCAAATAAGTCGCTCGGATTATATGTGGAAAATGTAGAGAATGATCAGTGCGTGGGGTCCATTTTTGGAAACCAATTTTACTTTTTTCTGATGCCAATGCCATGAGAATGGCTGAGTATTGTTTTCATCCACCCTCTTCCCAGCAATGTTGGGATCCACATAGGCGATGGTAAAGCTAAATGGCTTCACAAGGAAATTGAGCAAGGAGTTGCAATGCAACTTCATCGGCGAAGACCTGCGACCCGAGGTTTCTTCCTCGTCGTCTTCGGCATCTACAGATTATCCGCAAGAGCAAAAGCAGAATTGGGGTGGGGAAACACATACCAATGTGGACAAATTTCCACATCTTAGTCAGGGTTTTGTCAATCCTAGACATCCTTCAGCGAAGGCCGACCTCCGTGAACTCATCCGGTGCTGCCTTGAGTTTCTGACCATCGAGGTTAGTCCTGTCTGCCGAGTACCGTTGCCAAAGCAGCCCTTTAGAGGCCAGATCCCTGATTCGAGTAACGCAACAATCAATCAGGAGATCGCATTGCTCAGTGCTGGCGCCAGGCATGTCGCTGATGCTCATGGAGTAGGTAATCTCCCAGACACACTCCTTCACTTTATTATCTTTCCATTGTGTTTTCAAGCCACCTTTCTCCTGCCAAATCCCCATAGTTTCTGCTGTGCATTGGCTGACTCCAACACCGTCATTCTCGGCCCAGATGCAGACCTGTAGAATCAGCATCTGGATTGTAATACCATCTGTGACGACTGATTTTGGCAACCTGAAAGCATCACATTGCATTTTAGGTTCTCAACAGTGGTCAATGATTGAGTGGTGGATATTGAATGCTCATTACTGTGAACAAGCATCGAGAGTGTTGAATACATCATCAATGGTGATGTGATGCGGTAGCAGAGGTGAGGAGGGTGTGTCAAAGGTTCTGGAGATTGTAAGTAAGGTGGGCAGCCAAGTCAAATATATAAGTGGGCTTGGAGGGGTTTTCTTGATCTGGCGACATCATCTTGGCAGCTAGTCAGCTTGGAAACAATTTGATTACCATCTTCTAAGCACCCTGATTCGTCGACTGAACACTTAAGTTTATCACAAAGACAACTAATTGCATGCTCTGCAGTCATATCTCGATCGTTTGTCCTTGCTCCAGTGCTTTTGCACCACAATGACGTCACTGGGTCAGTATCTAACGAGATTGCACGGTTCATGTAAGGTTCAAACTTAACAACAAGTAATAACCATGAATCAAGCAATGGGCGTAGAAGGGTCTTGTGAGGATCCAAAACAATCGCCCTGACCAGCTGAATGCAGATGCAGTATTCTTTTCGAGATCCATGGGATGTTGAAAATGAGAGAGCAATTAAACGCTTTTCAAACATGTGAAGAAGAATGAGAGAGATCCTATGAGAAAAGTAGGACCCCTGGTTGGAAAATGTAAATCAAGGTGTGGCTTTTTCCGGGGACCAGCCGGCTTCTGATGGTTTGAGCAGCTCACAGACAATCAAGACACTACTTGATGTTATTGCGACATTTCTGTTTGCTAACAAAACATGGATGTTCTTCAGCAGTGTCTTTACTGCTTGAAGACGTACTGTTAGATCGGCGCGTACATCACTCACATCCGTCACGACCACACAGACAGGATTGTATATGTATCAGCCGAACAACTGCCAGATAATGGTAAGTTGTGATCAAGCATAACAGTATTCTACTTCCATTCATTCCTGAACCGCATTGCAACCGTTTTCTTCACTCTTCTGACAATCATTCCAGTGATACAGAAGCCAACAGCGAGAGTGTGTGTATCGATCCAGAGCAACATCTAGTTCGGACATGTATTTATAGTACTCCTCACTGGGGCAACCGTCTAGCCAGCAAGCTTATTAGTACTGAGTATTTCAATACCTTCGACGATGAAATTGATCTATGGTAACCATTTTCTTGCCAGGAGGAGTATCAATTAGCGCACTGCTGCGTCCAGCACAACATGAGCAGAGCTGCTATCAATGAGCTTTTCAGCAACCCTACAATGTCAACCATCAGCAACTTAACTTCGTCCCTCACTTTATTCAAAAGGTGGAATGAAATGTCCTATGCAATGGGCATCGACTCTTGGAAATTGGGCAAAGTGTGTCGCAATTGTTTGGCCGATCCAAACAACCTTCGCAACTGTATCACCGGCAGATTCACCCTAGCTCCTAATCAATAAAAGCCCCTAATGAGTTCCGGACTGATAAAGAAGATGAATAATGTTTCACTCAGGATGCTTATGAGGATAAACACCCAAGGAGCACAAGGTAACTGTTCAGTTCTCTGTTCCCGATAGATAGTATCGACTAAAGAGTATCGTCTTTAAGCTATCAGTACTCTGATGTACATGACTCCAGGAGAGCCTGAAAGAAGTATCCTCTGAACCACCACCACACTATCGTGATGACTCTCGGACTTCTAACGGATGCTAGAGTATCATCCCAACAACCCGCACTTATACTCAAGGACTGACTGTCCAACAATGCGATGACTCCAACTATCAATTTATCCCATAAGAAGCAGCAAACTGGTTTCGCCTCAGCAGGAGGGGTAGTGACAACTAAAGAGTATTCTAGCAGAAGTATCCACCGAATCACCACGCTATTGAGCTGATCCTCGGACTTCCTTCGGACTCCAAAGTATTGTCTTGCTGTCTTCTCAATCAACGACTTGCTTTGACGAAGATACTAGGAATGACCAAGTATCAAGAGTGATAGATATATCCGTGATATAGAACTGAATAAAAATCCACAACTCTGGACTTCAAGGGAGAAGTATCGTCGTTGACTTTGACACAGAACTAATAGATAATACACGGGAATAATGTAATGCTTAACCTCCCAGTCGAGAAGGTCAGTGGGTATCGGTAGATAAATCTTAATGTAGATTGTATGTTTGATAGTAGGTTATCGATGTTCTTCCTCCATGTCGGTATCGCTGATATATATCAGACGATTCACACCTTTAACAATCTTACGACTGCCAAAGCCTGCTTTGGAGTTCACACACGTAGCTCCCTCATCATCCTTGCCATCTACCATTGATAATGAAGTTCTGACTCCCAGGAGTATTTACTACGTGATCAAGGTATCATGCTGGTATCACGATACAATTGCTATTGGCGATACCTCGTATGAAAACGAGCTTATCCCAAGCCAATTATCAACAAATAGGTTCGTGTCACTAAGAGCCACTGAGAGTGCCCTCTCATATACCCACCGGGTACATAATGGTTTAATGATTGTGGCAAACGCTGTTACAGGGTTATTTAGGCCCAATAATCAATACAACATTTAGTAAACTAAATAAAGCCGCCTAAATACAATTTCTTTTCTTCCTCATCTTTCCCAAGACTCAACCTCTTATCTAGATGTTCTAGTAAGAGCTCACCACTACCCCTCGTCCGTCCAAGGTCGCTCTTCGGAGTATTCTTCGAAGGGTAACGACCCGGTCGTGAGGTACCTGTTAATGTCATATCGAATACCGATAGTAACCGCGTAGTATGAAATTTGACAGGGGATGTGGGTGAAACGCCGAGCACTGAAGAATCGTATTTGATCTCCAATAGTTTCGACAACCTGTTTGTGTGTGTATTGAGACTGTGTCAACTTGAACAAACGCATATAAAGAATATTCACGTAAGTGAAGTAGAGAAGTAATATTGAAGTTTTTTGTAGATAGAATTCTTAATAATATTTCAAGGTGTTCTTCGCTGGTAATGTCTGACTGTGGATTGCTGCTAGAGCTTTGTTCTTCTCATTGTCGGGGACAATGTGAGTCCTTATATAGTCGAGCCTGCAGGTCAAGTTTGCCTTCCAGTCATTGCCATGGCACATAGTTTGCTTGATAGCTTATCGCCGAGTTCATCCTAAGAGACTCATTGATAGTGCCACGAATTCCCTCAAGGTTATGGTGTTCGTGCCTGAGGTGTTTCAAGGCGTTACGCCCCCACAATGGATCATCCTCAAGTCATGATATCATGCGCACTAATATGACAACTCATAACTTCAACCTGGACATCTTGCTAGCCATTCGTTCAGTAGTTGGAACATCTGACGACACATAGTCTTATCAGTGCTTATCGCAATTTATAATAACTCCAGGTTATCAAATGCGTAGCCTTTTAATATGGCTATTCGGCAATGCGATTAGAGATATTCATCGGCGACCAACCGATACTCTGCCCATGTAGATTATGACACATCTATGAGGTTGCAATGCATACTGCCTCAACCCAATGAGCAGGTTTGCTTCTGGGCTCTTATCTTCAGCCAATGTCATCAATCCCTCAGATACAGCATGCTTTGGTCTCGGCACTTCTGTAGACCGAAGAGCGTTACAGGATGAATCCCTGTCACTGAGCAACAAGGCCCATAAATCCCTACTTACTACGATATTGCTCAACATCTGCTGCACACGTAATTCTGCAACTTTGCAACTTAACTGTGTGTTGTCCCACTAGATAAGATATAGTAAATATGGCCAATAATTGTGGGCACCGCTGAATGTTTTTCACTTCCCAGTAATGGCATCATGATTGCGTCATCATATTTGAATCTGCTAGTGCGAGCTGACTCATCACTAATTGATCGACATGTGGCTCAGGTGTAATCCCACTAAGGAATGCCTGACTGACCAACAACATGATGCCTTCACAGATAGGTGTGATGCTATTAAGTATCTGCTAACCGATCCATGTTGTATCATTACCACTCCTAGGTGGAACCCCTAACAAACGCTAGATCCCTTAATTTGACTATGCTTTATTGGAGCCAAATATACAGTATTCTGCAACTGAGCTATTTTGCCATATATTGAATGGAGAGTATCCCGTGCCACTCAGGACATATGAATCCCAAGTCCTATTCGCCCAGACCAATAAGGTGTGGTCAAACCAAACGTTGATTCGTATAAGTCCATTCAGTCGACTTGGCTCCGATATTCATCAGCAAGAACTAAATCTCCTACATTGAATGTATTTTGTTTATTGTACCCACAAACTGAAAAAAATGAAATCGAGGTTTCCCTGAAATATGGCATTGCTTTACTGTTCCAGAGTGTTCGTTGAATGGTTGCAATGCTGTTTTCAAGTGTTACGACCAGTGTACCCAGTGTTGCGAATGTGACAACGAGCACTTGACGAAGGGTTCACATTCCCTTTGGCAATATCACACATCATCTCTCGGCATACTCCAACATAGCTCAATTCAATCAGTCCTCACGATGATGGTGGTTCTCGCTCCATACACATGGTGAAGCTTGTAGTTCTTGTTTTTGAAGACCCTCATGGCTTAATTTGACCAATGATAGTTACCATGCAGAAGTCGTTCACGAGATTTAATTTGTAAATACAAGATTGTTAGTACCTTGCAGTTCAACTGTCGCAGGAGGGTTATGCATCATTGCGATTATGATTTTACCCGTTTGGGATCAGACTTCAGTAAACCAGGAGTTCTATCACATTTACCACTATTATGATATATCGACGAAACCTAGAATAAAATAGCACACAAAGCAAATCCTTAATCCAATCACTGACACCATTCCTAACCTCCAAGTGACATCGCACCCTCTACAATTGTACTTCCATCAACTAAGCCCGTATTCTCAACGCTGGTCATGTTGGTGATGTCATTGCTGTTGCTGTTGCTGTTGCTGTCACTGCAGGGGATGGGCTGGCTGCTGCTGGCGATGGCAGACCCACCCATAGGCACAATAGCTGAGAATCGCATACTAGCCTCGGTAGCAGCATCGAATCTGCTGAAACGATTAAAAAAATTGTCGCGCTGCCGTATCAGCTCCTCCCGGATGTAATCAAGGAAGATCTCATCAACGCTGCCCTGATCGTTGTGAGGTTGTGCCAGCACTGGGTCCAACCCAGTTGAGTGGATCCTTCGGCGGATTATGCTGCGGATATTGTCTATCTTTTTGCCTTGAACGTTTGGCGTCGAAGAACAAAAATCTGCATATAGATGACAAGATACATCTGTGCATGCATTATTAACCGTGTGATTAATGTTTCTTGTATCACACTGACATTGTGCTCCACCTCCTGGACCAAACTCTGGCGGGACCCTAAACTCGCCAGGTGTCCAGGCTGACTGACAATGCTGAATGCCCATTGCAGTGAGGGCAATGAATGTCGGGTTGATTTTATCAATCAATGATCTATCTTTCATTCCCATTTGTCGTATGCCATAGAAGTATGTCCGGTGAATAAGATCCACAATTTCAGTCGCTGCAAATCGAAACTTGCACTCCTAAATTGATCATCAAGATAATGAGTAAGCAAGAAGGGAACTTTGAACTTACCTCATGCACGTTTGTGGGGCATATATACCTGTCCTTGGCCAATAGCAAGGCTACGATTTTCCGGATCTCTGTAGGCGACTGTGTTCAAAATCCGGAAATAGAGTCAATTGAGGTCTTGCAGTGGTATACCATTGCTGCTCGAGAGCAAGTAATCTTTGTGAGAGCCTGATGCACACTGTCAGCGGTGAAAACAATTGTTGAGATAATTCATTTACCACTGAAATGTAGGCACATGGAGGGTCTGAGTTTCTCTGGGCTAGATCAATCCTGGCGATTTCCTCATACCACCAACTATGAATCTGGCCGTTGTATTCTGCGCCGACGATGAGGCCTGTCACGTCGTCAACAAACGGTTCATATCGCCCCTGATTTCCAGCTTTCCATGCAACCAATCGCTCACCGGCTTTGTTTGATCCTTCCTCTAGTAACTATGTACATTTGTGGGCGGATTCAATCATTCAAACGCTTAATCCAATTCCTTCTTGGATGCCAGCGGCGTAGGCTTGCGTTCATCATCCTCCTCCGAGACAATATGGACCTCCCGACGCTCAGGATGTATGGGTTGCGCCGAGGTAGGAGTTGATTGAGTTGCCATGACTCCTTTTCCAAGTGTTGATGTGAAGGAATCTTCTGATGGCCGCTTGCCCATTGCTTTCCTGGATGGTGGCCAAAGAGGCTCGTCGTCGGATCCTGAATTGTCATCTTGACGATAATTGTGATTGTTGGGTATCGTGCTGAGGTTGTCATTGAGATCCTCATCGTGGATAGATCGTCTGCTTCTCCTGGTGCTGGATGGAAGAGGAGGAGGAGAAGTTCGGCGCCTTGTTGTCACGATTTGAAAAGGCGGCGAGTGATAAGTACGAAACATTAAGGGAGTGACTGAAGGGAATGTGAATGAATGAAGAGTAAATGAATTAAAGCGTTGTGTAAAGGAAAGAAAGCATTGATATGATTAAAAGCATCGTCGTGATGTGTCTTTTTATCATGTCAACAATTCAAGGATCTCGGCTTCTCCCGCCACCCACACTTCCAACTCCTTGGGTGGATGGGAACTCGGAATTAAGAATGGCAGGTGACAAGCATGCCACAGGGTTGTTGATTGGCTTCCTTTCACGGAAATCGTGATTGCAACGAGCTAAAAAGCATTCGCGTTTTACTAATCATTCAGGCTAACTTCTGCTGGGTAAAGATACTGAACTACCAATCACATGATAGCCATACACAGAGTCCTATCGCTGCCACTATGCCTTTCCCAAAAATACACGTCTCAACGATTAATCCCAACATTGTGAACTCTCACCACAGCCCTTCATGCATGAATATGAATGATGTAATAACAAAATAAACAAAACAACAAAAGGAGACCCAAAACCTCACCAAAAAACTCCAAACTATCACCCATCTGTCCACCCTCCAAAGTGCCAGAAAAATACCCACCCACAACCCAAATCCTTAAACAACTGTCCTGCCAGTGTATTCCATCCTCACAACGACTAATTCGCAGCTGGGCGGCTGCTTACACGCTTCCTATTGGCCAAAGAGCCTGCAGCAAGTGGATTCACAATGTGATCGTGCTTGCGTAGCCAAGTCACATCCTGATTAGCAACAACACTTTGCTCTGAATTGGCAAAGAGACCAAGAGCACAGTTCCGGATGAATGCAAGGTTTCACTGCTGTCTGATAATCCTTTTTCGAAGCTTCTGTTCAAACTTTTGGAAGCCTGTTTTGGTCGTTGGGACGCCTCTTGGATTTGGGCGCCGTGTCTCACCATCACCCTCTGATTCCTCCCCGATATTGTCAATCATATCCTCGGCTAGAGGTGTGAGGATGTCATCCAGAGGAAAGTTGCTGCGGCCACCACGCATAGGCATCTAAGCACCAGCTGTGCTGTCGGCTTGTTGGCCACGATAAATGACACAAAAAAGCGTTGGGTTGCTTCATTTCTTTGCCGCCTTTACCCATCCAGCAGCTGTATTGGTATCGAAAATTGGGGTACAATTATGGGTGTATGGACCACCATCTCAATTAGGCTCCTCCAGGCGGCCCCAAAGCTTTCGGATTTTCCGGCTGGGGTCAGGCAAACCGGCAATTGCAGCATTCACGATTGACAAACTGGTCGTATCAACAATTGTGTAACGGCAGCACGTGACCTGGGGCCGGGTAATGGCCATTCTATATAGTCGGCTCCCCACGAGCCTTTGATCTCTAGCGATAATCTTACCTATATATCTACATCTACTGTCACTCGCATCCACGTTTGCAACCGTATCCTACAATTACCATACGTATGCCTACGAGGTCGAACGAAGGCGTACATGCCCTTACACTATTATCGCTTTTCAGTAAACGGATACGTTTCGCTCACGGAATTTCATGAGTTTACCCCTTTACCGATGCGCCACATCTTAATGTCAACAATTGAGACTACCGCCTTCCGAACGAGATATCGAAGCATGACTACTGCGAGCACTGATCATGATCGTTACAATATTCAATTGAGCCCCCTTATGGCAGCGGAGAAGGGTTCAGAGAACAATTGGCGCACGAGTCGCGTCACCGGCAATGACGACAATTATCACGAGTACAGGACACCACTATTCGATCCTGCCTACGAGGGAAATCGAATACGATACACATCCTTGAGTTCGAACAGCATTCCTACGAGTCAATTGAGCGCGATCATCAGTCGGAGAACCTACAATCAATTGCGCGATCTTACCCCTGAATCGGCAATACCGAGAACCAAAGGCGAAGTCGAAAGACGAATTACGAGTCAATTGAGCGCGATCATCAGTCGAAGAACCTACAATGGACGGAGCGACCTTACCCCTGAATGCGGCCAATTCAAGAACCAAAGGCGAAGTGAAGAGACGAATCACCAGTCAGCACAGTTATGACTTCATGCCTTCTAATTGAGAAGTGCATCAACTTCAATTGGCTTGTAGACGTACAGCTCTAGCAACCTCGAAGAAGTCCACCTGCGCAGGCATTTGACAGCCACTTACACCCACGGACGTCTGCACGAGCGACGTGCACTTACAGAGATTTACCCCATGACGGAAGTACCTCCTCGCCTGGAACGAAATTACTGCGGAGAATTGTTGCACAGCGGATGTGCACGTACGGTTGAGACCTACTATATCAATGCTTTTCGACTGCAATCACAGTAACGGCAACGGATACACCAAGGCTATGACTGCGATCGAGTCAGCAACGCCAACCAAGATTGCCTTTATTTACTGCAGGAGACTGGATGTGAAGAGCTGGGTCTTGAATTGATCGTAATGCGGTTTCTCATGGCAACTTTGGACGAAATTCAACCGCACCGGATCACGATAAAATCGAGTGTGACTTTACAACCTTCCCTAGCCTATCAAATCAATATCTATACAGATACACTACTCGTGTGAAGCACGCCTACGGAAATAGACAGTACTATAGACGACACCCACCTACAGAGAAGGATCAGTCTACAAATTAAGCTCTCTTACCACCGCGAACGTCTGCACGAGCAAAAGTCGGCTATATATTGCGCAACGTAACGTGCATTTACGGTCGAGACCTATACAATTCTGCCGACCTCCTACGATGACTATGAGGACTTCTCGGAGCACAATTGTTATGGACAATCGAAGTTCACCTACCCCACTGTATTTCACACAGTTCATGAACTCTATGTTCGAGACGTACCGGAGAGAGGCAACGCATTCGAGCTCTTATCGATTGCGGCGCTACAAGCCTCTTCATGGCGCCCAGACTGCTTCGGCGAATTGGACTGCCATCTGAACCGGCATACATCGCCACTATCGGTCTTGATAACCGGGTAATGATGTCGGCGTAAGATAGTCGGAAAACGACAATCTCGTGTTTGTTATTTGTTTTAATGATACTGTATTCACTCTACTTAGAGTATGACAGCTCCTTAATTCCCTCTGACAATCTCGTGTCTGTATATTGAGCATTAGGCGCCGGTTGACGAACCGGATGTCCTCGTTGTGCCTATGATGGTGTAACGGGCGGGGTCGGGCGCAGGTGATAAGGATGTTGCAGGACTGAACTCGAAGTGCGTATCGAGGAACAAAGATCAGAATATATTTCCAAGTCGTACTATTGCTTGCTATACAAGAGAACGAGTAAAGAGAGAAGAAAAGGAAATCCTCCAACACCATCAACACTCTCTTTATATACAATTCGTCTGCCATCTCTCGAACCATTCTCCATGCTCC
>Ga0307515_10006057_pt1 | contig 24307 bp, 17 predicted proteins | sample 17_EM_MG_FD_194513 | JGI IMG/M metagenome (GOLD analysis project Ga0307515, IMG submission 194513) | Populus trichocarpa ectomycorrhiza microbial communities from riparian zone in the Pacific Northwest, United States - 17_EM | ecosystem: Host-associated > Plants > Roots > Unclassified | place... | reverse complement strand
TTGGGTGACCATCCATCCATCGCTTGGTCTCCGCCTCTTCTCCCGAGGGAACGGTGAGGCATACTTGAGGACCTTGCGAGTGCCCAAAATACCTTCTGTTATGCACTCGATATCATCTCGAGGAACTGTCTCTAGGTTACCATTTCGTCAAAGTGTACAATCATCAGCCAAGTTTTCGACGTGTCCTATTGCTTCATCTCGCTTCAATTTTAAAGAGAATAACCCTGGATGGAATGTGATCGTCGGTATTGAGGTACATGCACAGATCAAGTCTAGGAGTAAGCTATTTTCAAGTGGGTCCACTTTTTTGACCATCCTGTGGCTCGCTTTACAAATTTCTCAACGCGTTCGACGCGTATTCTTAGACTCACTCAACCACGACTCGCTTTCAACGCCAGTAAATAGGCACGTCTCCTTGTTTGACGCGGCTTTCCCTGGTACTCTTCCTGTAGGCCTGCTTGTCTCGACGTAGTCGTGCTGGAAAAAGATTGACGGTTATGGTCCGTGAAGGAAGACGTTGAATCCTAAATGCGTTGAACTAGCGCTACGTACTGCACTGGCGTTGAACGCTGAAGTTCAACCCCATTCCTCTTTTGATCGCAAACACTATTTCTATGCGGATCTTCCAGCTGGATATCAGATTACTCAGAACTACGGTGCGATTATACGCCCGTTGTCCATGGATTTATCAACTAATCATTCCTCACGTCATGTAGCACCTTTGGCAAAAAACGGGAGGGTCGACCTACCTAATTCCCGTAAAAGTGTTCGCATCAAGCAAATACAACTGGAGCAAGTGCGGGATCTCAATGTCTTCGACTTCGTCGCTCACGGGCTGACACAAAGAGTCAGGACACTGCAAAGTCTACTGTTCAGCCAGATGGTTCAACATTCCTGGATCTCAATCGTGCAGGTGTAGCACTGGTGGAAATTGTCTCTCAACCTGATATGCAGTGCGTGCCTTTCGGAAATCCCCATCGCCGATCAAGTCGATGAACATAGCTCAGTTCCCCTGAGGAGGCGGGTGAATTCATCAAAACACTCCAGCAAGTCCTTCGGAGTGTTGGGGCTAGTGATGGGCACATGGAAGAGGCGAGTTTACTTCGTTGGCCGTTGACCCCTCACCTCATGTCGGCAGCCGTAGGGTTCTCTTCGGTGCGATGTCAACGTCTCGGTGTACAGGGATGGGGAAGCGCCAATGTCAGGAACTCGGTGCGAAATAAAAAATCTCAACAGTGTGAAGAGCGTCATGGTCGCAACCAGTATGTCGGAATGTATTCTCTTCAGCCCGATTCCCTTACGACAACTTGTGCCTATATTAGGCGCTGAGGCGCATCGCCAAATGGAGCTTCTCCAGTGGGGCCGACGCGTCACCCAACAGACTCTATATTTTGATGAACAGGCCGCCGTCACGCACCCACTACGATCGAAGGAAGATGCACAGGATTACCGATACATGCCAGACCCCAATATGCCGCCAATAATTATTAGCCAGGCGCTGCTGGCAGAAATTAAAGAGGGTATGCCAGAGCTGTCACATCAATCACGGAGAAGACTAGCGGAGGAATACGGGCTAAAATCCCACGACGTCGACATACTCCTAGGCGTAGACACGGGACGAACGGTCGGGTGGGACGGCGTAATTGGGGACGGCGGTGTTTGGTACTTTGAAGCCGTAGTGGACTCGAACGGAGCCAGAAGGGACCCCAAAATAGTTCTGAATTGGTTCGTTTCATTTTGCTAATGGGCTTGTCAGCCTGGACTTTCCAATGACAACCCACACGCAGGATGCTCCATGAATTGCTGGGTCAACTCGCATACCGTAATGAAACCTTCGCTGAGAATGCTCTATCTGTGGACCAATGTGGTGCTATCATCGATGCTGTGAACGCCGGTGTTATCACAGGTGGGAGTGGTTCTTGTGGATCAAGGCCCGATTCTAACCCGGCCTCACATCCGTCCAGGCACATCTGGCAGGACCATACTGAGGCACATCCTTCAGACGAAAACGACAGCTCCTGTCCCGCGACTTATCGACGAGCTGTCCCTCCGCACCGTGGACTCGATATCTGTGGAAGCGCTTTGCGACGATGCCATCAGAAGGTTCCCTGAGGAAGTAGAATTGATACGTGGGGGTAAAAAGAACATTCTGATGAAGCTTGTGGGATATGTCATCAAAGCTAGTCGGGGCGGTGCTGACCCGAAGCTGACTCGACGAATCTTGGAGCGGAAACTCACCGCAGGAAAGTGAACCACGGCATTCCCATACCTTAGTCTGTAGATATTGCGTGCTCAGCATTAATGTCTACTCTCTTTAGTCGCTCAAATCACAGATCCCTGAAGACCCGCATTTCCTAGGGGTTTTCGGAGTTCCTTGCCTTGGTCTGTCTGTCCTTGGTCGTCGAGGGGTGCAATCGCGCCTGTTCGCTCTCGCTTTCAGGCAATGACCAACAATGACCTCATCTAAACTGCGACTGTCACGTGACCCGGCCGTAATAATCTTGGCTAGCAAACTTGGCGTCGACCGCTCCCATTGCAGGTAATTGCGCATTGTGTTGACCGTCGAAGAGACAAGAGGACTATGAACCCAGAAAACCCTGAACACGATGCTGAGGCTGCTTCGCTTCTCCCTACTAAGCCGGTCAAGCCAACACCCGAAACGCTTACAAGTAAGAAAAATATTCACCCAAGGATCTAGCATTGTCTAATATGATCCTCTTTGAAGGGCTCATCAAGAGAATACGAGCTCTGACTTGTAAGCTCTTGCCCGTTCAAGTCGACCTCGACGAAATCGCCAAGCCCACCTCAAGAATCATCACCCCCAAGGTCGTGTCGGCCTACTCTCAGGCAGCCGGCGATTTCGGGGAGGCGGTTGGTTACTGGCCTTTCATTTATGACGTACTCTCACCGGGAAATCCTAGTTGCCATACTGCCTTCTGCAGGCACGACAGACATTTATTTGGGTGAGTACTACCTCTGCACTCGAGGTGCAGTCCAACTGACATTTTTTCAGGATGCAAACCACAACCCCGCCGATTACGACGAGCAAATGGGAAGAGGTCGGAAAACATTACGCCGCTTCCATGAATGCCACTGAAATGTGATGTAGCCAGAGCGTGTGAGTATCTTGCACGTCTTATCGTTCACAACTCGCCACATGAGGACCTCCATTCTCTCATGTCTGCGCACTTCCGCCACCAAGAGTGGGATGGTGACCCAAGCAACATGAGTTCGGCCTTGGAGCTGGCCATTGACCAACACTGCACTATATTTTTGTCATCCAACGAATCTCAAGAGGGTAAGCGGTCATATTTATTCGAACCAAAATCTATATCTCATGCCCGCAGTCATCAATGAGATTTGGTCGGGTAAGTTCCAATACTGCAGCATTGCACCCGTGGTCTCACCTCAGCCAAGGTGAAAGGGTTCAGCAACATACCGAAGACGGCGATATCGATTGTAAGTGGTAACCCATCCGAGGAAAGAATGTTCTTTAATTCGATTTAGATGTACAATGCAAGCACACTAGCTATCAAAAGGTGTATGCGGGGACCTTCTGGCGCCATCTTGACCCCAGTCAGCTTGCTGTTCCACGGTAAATGGCATGCAGGACAGTCCCGTCCATGGCTGATCACTAGCTAGCTACCAAAATTTCTTCCGCATTACCGTCTGGATATTCTTCCTGTTCATCTACTTTCAAGCTGGTATGAATTTCCAACCATAGTCCCGGAGGACCTCGTTCACGCTCCTTTAGTCCGATCTCCGTTGGAGAAGAGTATCGCAGGACATCCGCTCGACCCCACTGAAGTCATCATGTATGTCATGGCTTTTGCATTTTCTCTGGAAGGTGTGCATCTGATCTATCAGCCGCGGCACAATCTCTAACAAGCTGATGGCCTATCGTAGAGTCTTGGAAGGTATTTATTCTTCCACCTGAGGTCATGCACAAATCTCACTCGCCTTGCAGCTCTATCGAACCCTTCGTTACATTACATGGCGGGCTGTAGGATTTTGGAACGTAATCAGCGTGACAACCGATGGTCTGCTTCTCACAGCGCTTGTCCTTCGCATCCTCGGACTTGCTTTACCCGATGATCCAAGGTCAGAGGGTTGGCACTTGTTGAGTTTCCAGGTCCTTTCCTGCATCGCACCACTTATCTGGTACGTGACGTCTACTCCTATGGTGAATTGATCAGTACTGAGATGTGGCCAGGATGAGTACGTATCCTATATTTGTTTATTTGAGAACGGTATGGTGTTCATACCACCCACTAGAATTGGTCACGGTCGTCGATGGGTTCAAGACTATCGGAACAATGCAGATTTGTGTCTCGCGAATGTTCCAGGAGTCTACTATTTTCTTCTTGGTGAGCGCTCGTGTTCTTGGCTCCCTCTCATGTCCTCACGCCTTCCACCAGCTCTTGACTATTCTGATGGCTGGCTTCGTTCAAGCCATGTATGCGCTCGATGCGGCCGATGGTTCTACGGACAATCTGGGTAACGTCAGCTCGTCCGTTGTTTCTCTCCCTTGATGTAAAATGACCCTTTTGTAGGTGGTCAACAACCTCTTACAAGCACTCATGCAGTACGTTACCCACGAGCACCTGTGATTTCATCTCTGAGGCTCCCGCAGGAGTCCGAATTTTGACGCTCCAAATGGGTATGCGATCTGAATTCGGGAAAGGCTCGCGATTGACAGCTATCCGTTGTAGTCCTTTCAATTTGATCATCTACTATTTGTAAGTAATCACTTACTTGTTAACGGGTAGGGTGGTAATTGTTGATGCACTGAAAGCTGGTGCACTTGCACGACGATCATCCTGCTAAACGTCTTGATCTCGTTGTTTGCGTCAGCATATGAGGATGTGAGTCGAAAGTCCCATTATAATTATCTGTCAATTTTGACCTCTACTCCAGGTTGTTCAAGACGCTGAGGCCCACTTCCTCGCCTTCTTTGCTGGAAAGACTCTCGGGATGATCCGCTCTCCAGACGAATTCGTGGGTCCACTCTCCATCAGTGGGAAGTGATTATTAAGCCGCGTATAGGTCTATCCAGCCCCGTTCAATTTAATTGAGATATTCTTGGTGTCTCCACTCGAGTAAATCTGCTCCCTGCTTGGTGCTTGCTTGCTTGAAACTGAGACACACGTTTAGGTGGATCCTTACCCCGACATCGTATACCCATGTCAACCGTTTTCTGATGCGCACCCTCTTCTTCATCCCACTCATAGTTTTCGCCCTCTATGAAGCCTACCTGGACCCCCGTACAAACAAGTACACAAGAGCGTGGTTTGAGGCCAACAAGGAGGGCGATGAGGATGATCCAGAATGCCAGAATCCTGCGATGCCTCAGGACGACCCGGAAAGAGAGATATCCAAGGTTTCCTTTGAGGAGCTCATCAAGGCGTTCCCGAACACTGCAATGTCCGTTGAAGCATCGATTATATCGGAGATCCATACTCTCAAGGAGCGAGTCGAATATCTGATCGCAAAGGTCGAACAGATGGAGAGCAAGTAAAGACGCAAATAAGGGCATATACTGGACGCCGATGCTACTTGTAGGCATTTGACATCGGACAAGAAATGTTCAGGAATTGCTAGTACAATGTTTATAGTTCTTAGTAGTTATGAGGCACATATAACACACGTGGCTCGACAGTCCGGCAGAAAATGGAAGTGGAAAGTAAAACGAGGTCTATATACTTTATAATACTGTGAAAGTAAGCACGAGAGCTTAATAAATTGCGAGTGGCATGAAGCATGCTTCGATTGAACCAAGGAATGGTATCAGAGGGAAGGATAGGAATCCAGTCGAGCACTTCGATGGACCTCCGTTGTGTAAGGGCGCGTCTTGACTGAATAAACTGAATTTGAGCGACGCTACATCAGCATAGGAGACGGCAGAGTCGAGGCGCGCGATGGTTTGACGGCTTTAGCCACCTAATGTGAGCTCATAAATAATAACGATCGTGTTGATCGCTATCAGTGGTACTACAGAAATGGTCAGTCAGTCTGAACAAAACGATGGGAAACCATACTCACTCCGCATCAGGGTTCGTACTGCTGCAATGAGGTTGATAATCCGAGCTTTTATACTGTCGCCCTCTGTAGGTGGTTCGTAGCCGTGGCTATAAGTTTGCGGAGCCGAGGGTGATGATGACCATCCAACTAGGAAGCGAAGATGCGGCATATACAAGTATATATTGAAGTGATATGTGGAGGTCAGAGCGAGTTTACCGGGCCCAATTAGCACACTACAACCCCTGGCCATACAAGACAAAACGGACGACGTACTTCTGGCCAAGAAGCGCTCCTCGTTGAGAACAGCGAGAGCGTTTACAAGAAGCAAACACGCGTAGAATATACCACCCAAGAAGAAGAGCGCCATTCCCGTTGTCAATTTTGCGGACGTGGACGTGGTCGGGTTCGAGTGTGGAAAACAAAGAGATATTCCTTGAACCCTTGACCTACGGCTATGCTAGGCACAGTGACGAGGACACGCGCGGGTATGCCCAAGGAAAATGTCAGAAGTGCTCCAAAAGGCTGAACGTATTATTTGGCCTTTAGGGTGCCTAGCGTTGGCGCATCCAAGGATTTGTTGTTTGAATCCAGCTTTCCAGCGTCGTCACATCTCTATTCAAGGTATAATGGAACGCTTCGGAAACGCTTTACAGTCTCAAGAAAAGCCCAAAATTGCGCCCGAGGTTGAGGCTGCTGCTAAGAGACGTGCCGCAAAGCGAAAAGAGAATAGCTTGTTCGAACGCGTTCGGCATCATCCAGTCCTTAGCGGAAAGTCGGAGAAAGAGAGGAAACGTGAGATCAGGAAGATAGACACGCGACCGCATTGGCAGAAGCCGAAGGAGCTCGTTCGAAAGGTGAAATTTTTCTTCGTCGGGCACTCTCGAAAATTTATAAACCCTCAATAATATGCTCTCTGCGTAAATAGGTTGAACTGAGAACAGACAAGCTCAAAATCTCTCCACGAAAGCTGACTATGTTAGCTTCCCAAATATCGGGCAAGCCAATCGACTACGCACTTCTCCAAATGAAGTTTTCAGAGAAGCGTGCCAGTAAGCACGTTGAGGCCCTTCTAGAGGAGCTCAAGACCAAGGCGATATTGGAGAAGATGCCCCTTAAGAAGCTTATTGTTTGTAAGTTAGGTGGAAATTTCACTCGAACATACCATGTTTCCTTCCTCTCAAGCCACGGTTGTCGTTGTTGTTCTTATGTTCTGACGCAAGTCCTGCCTGTCTCAATTAGCAGAAGCCTGGGTAGGTAAATCCCTAGCCCAAAAACGAATCGACATCAAAGGTCGTGGTCGATTTGGTATTCGGATAACGCGTTACTCGCACTTGCACGTTGTGCTTCGGCAAGGTTTGACGGACGCCGAAAGACTGGAAAAAGTGCGGCAGTACAAGTTGGGCCGTGTTCGGAGTGCTGGTTTGGTTCGGGAGGATACGCCCTTACGAAATGTAGGCCCTACTTGGACTTGGTAGTACATTGTATGTCATATCCCCTTTGCACTTCACCACCATTTCATTGCTATTGGCACAGAATGGGAGGTTGTATATATCTCTACCCATTGAGCACCTGTATGTTCTTATTGTCCAGTCTGAGAGGGCTATGCTGTCCGCCAGGCCACACGCTTTCCGTGCGGCAGGCTGTTAGAATATCCGCTATGTCGTGAACTCGGACACAGTTAATCATGTTTGTTGGCGCCCGCTACAAACACGTAATGATACAAGTCCTATCCTGAGATTCTTATATAACCGTCCATCTGGTAACCAGGACCGGAGCTTGAGACCTGACACATCCAGAATTGCCAATTTCCGACACAAGCGGGCCGACCCATGGCTGCATCCCAGCATTTTCTGACTCCTGCCATCTCCCACTGCGCTCGAATAAACCCCCATTCAATCACTCAAACCTACCCGGCCCTATATCCATCATTCTTCATGGATTCTGACTTCGATTGGTCCGACTTCGATTGGTCTGACTTCAACTCGCGCTACCTTGGCTTGACCTTGAATAACGCATCCTCCTTCTCCCCGCCCACATTATACAAAAGCCATAATTTGCTGCCTTGGGACAAAATCTATCAGTCGCCGCGTCATCCCACAGCCCATCGTTTCCCTGTAGAAATATTCTCCGAGATCTTTCTATACACGGTCCAAGACGATGCGCACTCTCAAACGAGTTTGATGCTTGTGTGCCGACACTGGCGTAATATTATGCTTTCCACTCCGGGCATCCACTCTCAACTAAGGATCTACGGTTGGACGGAGAAGAAAGATGTCGAGAGGTTTGGGAGCAGATGGCTCCTTGATGTGACTGTTTATACACAACGTTTGGAATCCGATACATATGGTTGGATCCGTAAACCGTATTTCGATCCTGTTGAATTTCATGCATGCTTTATGGCTGCGGCCGGGGCAGGATCCAGATGGCGCTCGCTATCACTTCTTTCACTTCCACCTCCTAGAGAATACAAGGATTTGACACTTCTGCATCCTTTGGAGCATCTTGAGTCGTTCAAACTCGCCGCAAGTTGCAAACTTGGCAACTTCCTGGAGCGACTTATCATCGCAATCACTACAACTGTCACCTCACGCTTTAATGTAATGGAGGTCTTTCACCCTGATGCTGCACTCCACTTTGTGCAACCTGCTCACTTCCAAATCTTCTCATCCCTCACAACCCTCAGACTTATTTGCCGCAGGACGCAGAACCCTGTCGATATCCTCCCCTCCCTTCGTAACCTGGAAGTCTTTGAGGCCCATTATCTTTCCCTCCCGATTTCTCCACCAGCCGTTGAGCTTCCTCTGACTCAGACTCTCCGTGTCTTGTATCTGAAGTCTGTTTCTGTCCAATGGATTGCACGCCGGATATTTCCTGCCCTCGAAGAATGCTCTATCATATTCCCACACCACGCCGATGTTCTCCAGTCTGTGTATATGCCTTCCTGTTCCATTCTGAAATATGTCTCCAATAATCTTCGCCCCCTTGAACATTTTCATCATCCCCCACTGGCTAGATTGGAGGTGAAATGTGGGCAATGGAGAACGTTGAGAGGGGATTTGCACCTCGCCGCTTTGCATCGCATTTTTGCTGCTCGGAGTCTGACCTGCCTGCATCTGGAAATCAAATGCAGTGAGCGGATTTTGGCTTATATGTTGGGACTTGCCCCAGCTTTAGAAGAGTTATGGTTGGGGCCTTCCAATCCCTATGCACTGAGCGGCGAATTCTTCCTGGCAATTGCTGCTGGAGGGCGCAATGCAAGTGTGGGGCCACCAAGCCAGACCACTACCCAGCTCTGTAGGCAACTAAGGAAGCTTCATCTGCACTACAAAAGATGGTCGAGAGGCGCAGAACGACATGTACTCATCCCGGCCTTTGGTGCTATTATGGCATCACATCCACCAGAGGAACAAGATTTTTCATTTCGTCTGAGCTTCGGTGAAGGGTCAGGATTGCAGGAATGGATCATCAATGAACCAGTAGAGAGATTTGATGTTGAATTGGAAAGGGACAGAACCTACATTGGGGTTTCAAGCCCACGTGGCATAGTTCCATTATCAAGAGCTTCAGCGGGTGTTGGTGGTCCTCTTACAGGGCTAGAATACCCTCCACTCCCTATGGAGTCGGAATATATTACAGCTCATGAATATTTGGAGCTTCCCATTGATTATTTCTTTTCTTTTCATAGCCTCAAAGAAGTGAGGATGTACAGTTTGAACCTGGTAATCGGGCCAAACTCATGGTTTTCGCCCAATACGCCCCCTTTCCATACGCTCAGGGTCCTTGCTATGTGCACCAATCGATCGTCACCCTTTGCTGGGCTAATTTTCCACAAGCTTGAGAGATACAAGACTAGATTTGATAAATGTTATGACGACCCAGGGCAGCACCCGTTGACAGAAATGCCTCTATGCACTAGATTGGCTACATCGCTCTCCAGACTTGCTACTATGAAATATCCACAGATCCGTGATTTGGATGTAACGATTGATCATATGGAACCCCATCGCTTCTGGGAAAAGCACATCACAGTCAATACAAATCTGTCAGGATTGAAGCTCCTGTGTTTACGCGCTGGGAAGCTTAATTGGTCATCTTTCGCTGGTTCTAGTAGGATCTTTGGATCGTTACCAGCTCTGGAAACCCTGGTTCTTTCTGCCCCAATTCTACACGATCCACCAGTCTCCTGCTTTGAGACCTTTCTTCCAATGAATGTACGGGGGACTTGTGGACTGAATCGGTCAAGTTGCGAGGATCAGATATCCGGAGTAGTCTGTCCCAAGTTGGAAAGTTTGAAGATCGAAGGTATTCGGCTCACTGAACATTCAAGGCTGGTGCCTGTTCTCAAAGACATCGTCACTCTACGTGCTATTATTGGGTCTCCTTTGAAGAGTTTCACCTTTTATTATTATTTTGATTACAAAAAGTGGGAGCTGGTCGGGAGGGATGGGAGTTTTATTATGGAAGAGGTGTTTCTGGCTCCGGGATTTCAACTCGACATTTGATCTGAATAGTTCTGGCGTAATAGGATGATATCAGAAGTATGTGGGAAACCGGTCACCCTTGCAGGGAAGACTATGCATGCAAGAGGTTATCAGCTGTCGTGTACCATAAGTAGACATATGGGAGACTGAGGATATGAAAATTCATTCTGTACTAAATGGACTCGTGAGGCATTTGTATTTCCAAACCCAAAAGCAGCTAAGACCCTTCATGCGTGTCCGTGGATTCATTCTTCATGTCCTGGTCACCATATCTCGGCAGCTAGCTTGGATCAAGGTTTGATGAGAGGGTGCTCGATCCATCTGAAACACTAAGCCAATATTATTCTCAGAAATAGGTGGGCTGGTGCACCTAGTAATTGTACAGGGACGACTCCTAACTATGATCATCAGAAAACAGAACAGCATATTCAACATCACGCAGGAGTGCACAGTGATGAACCTATACTCCAAACGCATGACGGAATTTAGTCTTTGATAAGACTTTGGCAATTTCAGTCCCGAACATCCGCTTTTCCAGGTCATGGTGGTCAAGGGCTCGCTCCGTCAGGTTCGGGGCGGTCTTGTTACCAAATATCACATCCGTGATATCACTGCATTTCGTTCCAGGGCTTGGTAACACTCCATCCCTAAAGTATCCTCGGATGATCTTGTAAGTGCAAGGAGAAATGCCGGAGAGAGACGTATGCTGTTCGGCTCAGGGTCAGTGAGGTGCCTCCATCTATCTACCAATTTTAACTTGCCCCAATAGCGTCCCGAGTAAGTACGGCTGAGCCTTTGAAGAGGGCAGACATGGTAAACGCGCTATAACGACATAAGTATATGGGCAGTCTTCGCTGGGAGAGTATTCACTTTTGCAAAGGCGTAACATTATCTATGGGATAGTAATTAGTTCTGTGGAAACGCTTTCATAAAATGGTGCCGTACCATGAGTATTTCCTATGAAGAGGAGAGGGAAGCTTGTGTTCCCACCGAGAGTCCCTGTGAAACGGCTCTTGCTTTCCAGAGACCACCCGCTACAAGTAGGTGTCAGAAAGGTAGGTTCAAGCTGGACGGTTGGGGGCGACATACACGCAACGGACGGCAGTACCGAAATTAATGTCCGCCAGGCGGGTCTGGGCAGAAAATCCGTCATAGATACTTCTCACGAAAGCGAGATCATCGGATATTGCACCAGAATCTGCACATTGGATAGAAATATCCGCGTCCGGCGAGGCACCGCCGTGAGTTACTGGGGGGTGGCAGTCTTCACAAGTAGCGGTAAGATTTCCGATGAGACTTGTAAGAATAGTGTAGAGTTTGAGCCCATCTCCTTTCTCCAAATCCGAGTATGCTTCGAATAGCGGGTCCATTGCTACGTATGGAAAGATGCTACTAATCCAAAGTGCAGCAAGAGCGGACTTGCGACCGAGGGAGACCATAGTTTTTGGACCGTCATACAGGGTGACGACTTTAGTACGCAAAGACTCGACGATGTTGAATAATCGTTTTTCCACAGCCTCCGCGGTTAGTTCGTGGAGGGGACACTTTGTGGTACCGGCACATTGACTGGCTACGATGCTGATGACAGAATCTGCATCGCGAACGCTTCCGGTGTAGTTTCCTTGTGGAGAGTATGGTCAATGTCAATAACGTTCAATATGGCAGGGTCACCCTACCTTTATACCAGGCATTTGCGTCTACAATCCCATCAACAAGGATACGTCCGACCTTGTCCTGAATCGATTCGGGTAAAAAGAGGAAAATACAATTTGCGTCATGGAAGACTTACCGGGAAAAGCGATGCGAACCTATATGAACAGGGTACATTAGGCCATGATCATGAGGGGTCGATATAGTACATACGTCATTCCGAGTACAGAACCATAGCTCACACCCCAGTATTGAAGTTTTTCTATGATGCCAAAATCAGCGTGATGAACAATTCATCTGAGCCAACGAACCTTGACCCAAGGCCTCCACAATACTGAGCATGTCATGTGCGGCAGCTGCAGTCCCAACATATGGGGCTATACTTGCTTCCTTATCGGCGATGAGCCTATTGTTAAGCTTCTCGATGGCAATGATCTGTGGCAGGGCCTCGATTGAATCGCTCGGTGCTGGAGTAGCGCCGTTACGAAGACCCCATGCTTGTCTTTGAAGGCGTTCACCCCTGAACGCGTCAATTCCTGGTGTTGTCTTGCCGACTCCTGTATGTAAAATAAGCACATGTCCGAGAGTATAAACCACCGACTTGATTACTTGCCTCTAGGATCGAAGCCAATGATGTCGTAATCAGCACCGAACAGCGTTTGAATCAATGAGCCAAACCCCGATACAAGATCAACACCCCCAGGACCGCCAGGATTAATCAAGATCGGGCCACGGTATGCTGGGTCAGAGGTAGATATATTCGCTGGAACCTTGAGTAGAGCGATAGCCAACTCGTCGCCGTGCGGATTTGCGTAGTCGAGGGGTACCTGAAAAAGGAATGAGGTAGTGATACGGTTAGTCGATTTATATTGTACCTTCAGCCTCGCACAAAGCTTCGTGTCATAACAAGGGGTCCAGTCGATACTATAGCTGGGGGAGATCTATACAGGGTCAGCATCTCCTGCATGCAGAAGCTCGGAAATCTCACACTATCCCAATCGAAATCAACCTTTGGGCACAGAAATCCCGAAGGCGCCTCTTGAGCAGACGTGAGGGTGAGATAGAACAGGATGAGCGAAACTCCATGAAGAAGTAGACTTGAGATCGAGAGAAAAACCATCGGCGGCTCAGAGGGTAAAGACGACTGAGAAGTGAGGAGTGGAACTCACCCATCTAAGTGCATCTATTTTAAAGTGGGAGTGCGAGTGGTACGCACCGTCTAGGCTTGCATTGTTGTTGGGCGGAATCCATTCGGGCACCACAGAGCTTCCCGCATCATAATCGGGGGCAGAGAATTGGACGTCCAGTCCCGCAATGGGGAACATCAAATGCAAGAAATGACATTGACAGGTCTAACTGGAAAGAGCGGCGAGCACCTGCTGATACACTCTGTGATTATTTCTGTGCTTGAGTGCGTTTGTAGAAGGTTTAGAAGCACAACGTTGGCAAAGAACTCACTGTGAGACGGTCACCAACTGGCTGGAAGGTCATGGGGTGGAACGCCGGTCATCCGCACCCTGTACTGCGATCTCATGCGGTCCATTGTAGGTATCCTCATGTGATGTTGTATGCGCACAGCGATTTGACAGAAGGGATGAGATCGGCCTTTGACGGGAGCGCGGTTTGGTCGCAGTCCCCGTGGCCGAGATATGCTATCTATCGATAACCAATCAAGGAAAAAGTCGAGGTGTGTTAGGATTGAGGAACCAGAGTCACCGATTCGCGAACGTCGACATATTGCCATCGTGGCTAGGGCCGAAAGCGGGCATGCAGTGACTCGCAGTGTTTTTGGAGGCCCATTTGTATCGCAAGTATCGCAAGTTCAACAATACAGATACTACGAATAATCAGCGACCTGTATCTGTATGGCACGAACGGATAAAGGTCAGTACGCACGTTCAAACCAAACCACAACACACGGGTACAAAACGAAAACACCGTCAAGTAAAGTAAAGAACGGGAACCGCCATGGTGGTGGCAGTGAGTGTTGCTTTTTGGCAAAAGATCCAGCTTCTGGTCGACCGGCCGGATGCGGATGGAGGAAAGAACTCTCACACGTGGCGAGTCAAATTACTTAACAGAGCGTGCACTAATAATAGTCGGCGGGGTTCAACAACATTGTAGGATGCAGGACCTCATCGCTCTGATTCTTACGTGATCACGTATCCTATCGTTTGTGGCCGGCCTTCGGGCTTTGATCAACACGCCCATGCCCCTAAAAAAATCCCCCCGGTACCTGAAATCTCTACTATCGAACACAATTTTTTTATAGTGTAAAATCTAAGTTGCTTTTCTAAAACGACCCCACCCAAGGAGAACCCGTTGGACTGGACAGCCAGAAATGCATGTTGAATAGTCAATGTATGAACTCTAGCTAGTTCGACTACTATGTCTCTCGGTGTTTGAAGTCGTTATTTCGTACTTACTGAGCACACGTGAGCCACTCACTCATCCCTACCTAAGCTTATCGATCGTGAATTTCGACCCACGCTCCATACGAGCAACGTGCCTGCTTCGCGAACAAAGGCGCGCGAGTCGGGCCAAGGCCGGGAGAATGAAGATCTAATTCGCCCACCAAAGATGCATTCAGCCTGAGAAGGCTGTGCTCTCTGCCAGGCGACGCGCTTTCCGTGTGGCGAGCGGGTCGACCCATCGCTGCATTCTCGTACATTCCAGCATTCTCTGACTCCTGCCACTCCCGTCGTGCTCGAACGATCCCCGTCCAATCACTCAAACCTACCCAGATTCATATCCATCATTCTTCATGGATTCTGACTCGGATTGGCCTGACTCGGACTCGCCCTCGAATCTCTTCGTCCCGTCCACTTTATTCGAAAGAGATCATTTGCTGCCTTGGGACAAAACCTATCATTCGCCGCGTGGTCCCACAGCCCATCGTTTCCCTGTAGAAGTATTCTCCGAGATCTTTCTATACACCGTCCAAGACGATCGGCACTCTCAAACGAAGTTGATGCTTGTGTGCCGGCACTGGTACGACATTATGCTTTCTACTCCGGGCGTCCACTCTCAATTAAGGATCTACGGTTGGACGGAGAAGAAAGATGTCGAGAGGTTTGGGAGGAGATGGCTCCTTGATGTGACTGTTAATATACGAGATATACCCGTTGTAGATCCGTGGGGTGAACCGAATTTTAACCCTGTCGAATCTTATGCATGCTTTATGGCTGCAGCCGAGGCAGCGTCCAGGTGGCGCTCGCTTGTACTCCTTTCACTTCCACCTCCTGGAGAATACAAGGATTTGAAACTTCTGCAGCCTTTGCAGCATCTTGAGTTGTTCAAACTCGCTGCAAGTTGCGAACTTGGCAACTTACTGGAGCCACTTGTCACCACAATCACTACAACCGTCACCCCACGCTTTACTGTAATGGAGGTCTTTCACCCTGATGCTGCACTCCACTTTGTGCAATCTGCTCACTTCCAAAACTTCTCATCCCTCACAACCCTCAGACTTATTTGCCGCAGGATGCAGAATCAGGTCGATATCCTCCCGTCCCTTCATAAGGTGGAGATCTTTGAGGCCCACCATCTTTCCCTCCCAATCTATTCACCAGCCGTTGATCTTCCTCTGACTCAGACTCTCCGTGTCTTGCATCTGAAGTCTGTTTCTGTCCAATGGATGGCAGGCCGGATCTTTCCTGCCCTCGAAGAATGCTCTATCATATTCCCACACCACGCTGATGTTCTCCAGTCTGTGCATATGCCTTCCTGTTCCATTCTGAAATATGACTCCAATAACCTTCGCACCCTTGAACGTTTTCATCATCCCCCATTGGCTAGATTGGAGGTAAAGTGTGGGCAATGGAGGACCTGGAGGGGGAATCTGCAGCTCGCCGCTTTGCACCACATTTTTGCTGCTCAGAGTCTAACCTGCCTGCATCTGGAAATCAAATGCAGTGAGCGGCTTTTGGCTTATATGCTGGGACTTTCCCCAGCTTTAGAAGAGCTACGGGTGGGACTTTCCAGTCCCTATGCATTGAGCAGCGCATTCCTCCTGGCAATTGCTGCTGGAGGGGGCAAATCAAATGCGGGGCCATCAAGCCAGACCATTACACCACTCTGTAGGCAGCTGAGGAAGCTTCATTTGCACTACAAAAGATGGTCAAGAGGTGCGGAAAAAATTGGACTTTTCCCGGTCTTTGGTGCTATTGTGGCATCCCATCCATCTGAAGAACAAAATTTCTCATTCCAGTTGAGCTTTTGTGAAGGGTCAGAATTGCAGGAATGGATCGTTCATGAACCAGTAGAGAGATTTGATTTTGAAGTGAGCAGGGGTAGCTTCATTGGGGTTTCAAGCTCACATGGCATAGTTCCATTATCAAGAGCTTCAGTGGGAGTTGGTGGTCCCCATATAGGGGTAGAATACCCTCCATTCCCTAGGGAGTCGGAATATATTACATCGAGCGAATTTCTGGAGCTTCCCATTGATTACTTCTTTTCTTTCCAGAGCCTCAAAGAACTAAGGATGTACAATTTAAACCTGGAAATTGGGCCAAACACACCATTTCCACCCAATACGCCCCTTTTCCATACACTCAGGGTCCTTATTACGAGCACCAATCGATCGTCACCCTGCGCTGGTCAAACTTTCCATAAGCTTGAGAGATGCAAGGCAGGATTTGGTAATCAAAATTTTGATCCAGGACAGGGCCTGTTGACAGAAATGCCCCTCTGCACTAGACTGGTTACGACGCCACCCAGTCTTGCTGCTTTGAAACTTCCACAAATACGTGAATTGGGTGTAGAGCATTGTCATAAAGAGCCCGGTTACTTCTGGAAGCACATCGCAGTCAATACAAATCTGTCGGGATTGAAGCTCCTCCATTTAGATGCCGATCATGTTGATTTCTCATCTTTCCCTGGTATTATGGGAATCCTTGAATCGTCACAAGCTCTGGAAACCCTGGTTCTCGCTACCTTACGTATATATGCTTTTTCACCATCCGCCCTCTTCTTTGAGGCCCTTCTCCCAATGAATGCACAGGGGACTTCTGGACTGAATCGGTCAACTTGGGAGGGTCAGATATCCGGAGTAGTTTGTCCCAAGTTGGAGAGTTTGAAGATCGAAGCTCGTTTGCCCAGTAGCTATGAAGGGCTGCCGCCTGTTCTCAAAGATATCGTCACGCAGCGTGCTATTATTGGGTCTCCTTTGAAGAGTTTCACCTTTTATATTGACAAAGGGCGTCCCGAACAGTGGGAACTGATTGGAAAGGATGGGAGCTTTATTATGGAAGAGGTTGTTCCGGCTAAGCCATTTCGATTTGACATTTGAATTGAATGGTGCTGGCCTAATAAATGTAATGACCATGCTTAGAATGATGTCAGAAGCACGTGGAAACTGGTCACCTTCGCAAGCAGACTAATCAGAGATTATCAGCTGGTCGCATGCCATAGGTAGACATGTGGGAGACCAAAGATATGAAAAATTACTCTTTATTGATTAGACTCGTGAGGCCTCTGTGTGTCCAAACTTAGAAGCCAGCCGCTAGGACCCTTCATGTCGACGCATGCGCATCAGACACATTAAACGAATAGTATTATCAAAAGATGGATAGCCTGGTGCGCCTAGCAATGGTACCAGACGACTCTTGGATGGCCTACGATCCTCAGAAAACAGAACGGTACATTCAAACAGTGCAGTGTCACCTATACTCCAAACGCATGACGGAGTTTGGTCTTTGATAGCACCTTGGCAACCTCAATCTCGAACATCCGCTTTGCTAGGTCATGGTGACCAAGGTCTCGCTTCGTCGGGTTCAGGGCTGTCTTGTTACCAAATATCACATCCGTGATATCACTGCATTTCGTTCCAGGGCTTGGTAGCACTCCATCCCTAAAGTATTCTCGGATGATCTTGTAAGTGCAAGGCGAGATGCCAGAGAGAGAAGTATGCTGTTCGGACTTAGGGTCAGTGAGGCGCCACCATTTGTCTACCAAGTGTAACTTGCCCCGATAGCGTCCCGAGTAAGCACTGCTGAGCCTTTGAATAGGGGGGACATATTCAACGCGCTATGAAGATATAAGTATATGGGCAGTCGTGGCTGGAGAGTATTCACTTTTGCAAAGGCGTAGTATGATCTATGGGATAATAAGTAGTTCGGTAGAAACCCCTTCCACAAAATAGTGACGTACCATGAGTATTTCCTATGAATAGGAGTGGGAAGCTTGTATTCCCACCCAGAGTCCCTCCGAAACGGCTTTTACTTTCCAAGGACCACCCACTACAAGTATACGGAGGTGTCAGAAACGTAGATTCAAGCTCGAAAGGTTGGGGGGAAGACGACGTGCACGCAACGAACGGCCATACTGAAAATAATGTCCGCCAGGCGAGTTTGAGTAGAGAATTCGTGATAAATACTTCTCACGAACGCGAGATCATCGGATATTGCACCAGAATCTGCACATTGGATAGAAATATCCGCGTCCGGTGACGCGCCTGCATGAGCCACTAAGGCGTCGCAGTCTTGACAAGGAACGGTAAGATTTCCGGTAATATTTGCAAGAAGAGTGTAGAGTTTGAGCCCATTCCCTTTCTCCAAATCTGAGTATGCTTCGAACAGGGATGCCATTGTTTGGTATGGAAAGTAGAGGGAAAACCAGAGGGCACCAAGGGCGACCTTGCGATCGATCAAGACCATAGTTTCCACACCGTCATATAGGGTGACGACTTTGGTACGCAAAGACTCAATGATATTGTAAAATCGTTTCTCCACAGCCTCTGCGGTGGGTTCGTGGAGGGGACATTCTATGGTACCGGCACATTGACTGGCTACGACGCTGATGACAGAGTCCGTATCGCGAACATCTCCGGTTTGGTTTCCTTGTGGAGAGTATGATCAATATTGATGACGTTTGATGTGGCGGGGAGCCCTACCTTTATACCAGTCATTTGCGTCTACGATCCCATCAACAAAGACACGTCCAACTTTGTCCTAAGTCGATCCAGGTGAACAGAAGAATAAAGAAATGCATCACGGAAGGCTTACTGGGAAGAGCGATGCGAACCTATATGAACAAAGCAAATTAGCCTCATATCAGTTGGGATTGATATAGTACATACGTCATTCCCAGTACAGAACCATAGCTCAGACCCCAGTATTGAAGTTTTTCTATGATGCCAAAATCAGCGTGATGAACAATTCATCTGAACCAACGAACCTTGACCCAAGGCCTCTATAATACTGAGCATGTCATGTGCAGCAGCCGCAGTCCCAATATATGGGGCTATACTGGCCTCCTTATCCGCGATTAGTTTATTGTTAAGCTTCTCGATGGCAATGATCCGTGGCAGGGCCTCGACTGAATCGCTCGGTGTTGGAGTATCGAGGTTACGAATACCCCATACTTGTCTTTGGAGGCGTTCACCCCTGAACGCGTCAATTCCTGGTGTTGTCCTAGCTGCCGACTCCTGTATGTAGAATAAGCCCCCCGACCCGAGAGTATGAACTACCAACTTGATTACTTGCCTCTAGGATCGAAACCGATGATGTCGTAATCAGTTCCGACAAGCGTTTGAGCCAATGAGCCCAACGCCAAAACAAGATCAACACCTGAACCACCAGGACCACCAGGATTAACCAAAATTGGGCCGCGATATGCTGGATCAGAGGTAGATATATTCGCCGGAATCTTGAGTAGAGCGATAGCTAACTCGTCGCCTTGGGAGTTTGCGTAGTCGAGGGGTACCTGAGGAATGAGTGAGTTTGTGATAGAATTCGTCGAGTAATATTGTACCTTCAGCCTCGCACAAAGCTTCGTTTCATAACAAGGGGTCCAGTCGATACTATAGCTAGGGGAGATCTAACACAAGCCTAGAGTCCCCTGCATACAGCAACTTGGAAATCTCACGCTATCCCAATGAAAATCATCCTTTGGACACACCAATCCTGAGGGCACCTCTTGAGCAGACGTGAGGGTGAGATAGAAGTGGATGAGCGAGACTCCATGAAGAAGTAGAGTTAGTTTCGAGAGAAAAACCATTGGCGATCAAGGAGGGTAAAGCCAAACTGGGGATGTGAAACCCAACCATCTACTGTAAGTACATCTAGTTTTTATAGTGCCGAGCGTACCATCCAGGCTTGCATTGCTATGTCGTTGACGGAACCCATTCGGCCACCCACGGGAACCATGGTGGTTCCCGCTTCATAATCGGGGCATAATCGGGACGTTAAGTCCCGCAGCGGGGAACACCAAATGCATATGGACTGGCCTAATTGGAAAAGAGCTGCCGTCTTCTGTTGTTCCACTCTGTATTTAATTTCGTGCTTGGCTGCGTTCGCAGAACGTCTAGAAGGACAACGTTGGTAAAGAGGCGGTCACTAACCACTCATGCATTGTTCGGTAGGAGATATGACAGCGGCCTGACAGGTCTGTAACAGGTGTCAAGTTGGAAGCCACCGGTAAGTCACCGGAGTTAGATGCCGGTAAGGTCTCTTTCATTTCCAGACCCTCCTATCCCCGACGTCCCAACTCACACTCTCTATTTTGGGTTCATTAATCCCGCCTCCATTCCGCAGCTCGCGCCGCCGCCCCCCCAAATTCGATCCGTTAACTCATGAATACAAAGCGCTCCGCCAATCAGTCTCAGCATCCTATCATGACTACCTAGACGCATTCAGCAAGAGTAAAGATACAACATTGCCTCCACGTCGTACTGACCACCATAAGACCGAACTAGAGGATGGCGCGACGCACCCTTTATATTAGACGACAACCTCGCAAGCTACTTCATTCGCCCTTCGCAGTCGCCGTCCGGCGCCCCTATCCCCTTCATCAAAACGAAGCACAGCTCGCTCCGCCTTGGTGTCGGTCCCTCCCGTATTAATCAGATTACTCGGAAGGATCCCTACTTCTTACCGCTAATCCCAGACCTCCTCGACTGTCTGCGCGCGGCGCACCCCTTCTCGAAGATCGACTTACGGGGAGCCTACAACCCCATCCGCACCAGATGCAGTACTTATGAGTTTCAAGTTGTGCTCATTGTTAAAGCTTGTTCTTATTCTTTCATGTACTGGTACATGTGTCGGCTCGATGCTAGTCATCGTTGCCTGGTGGTTAATAAAGACTGCCGTTTGTCGCCGTCCACTTCCTTGTAGTCGTCGTGGTTCCTGTTGCTCGCATACATCGCACCTGTCGTTGGCATAAATCGCACCCGTCGTCTTCCTACTTGTCGCTCGCATACATTGCACTCGCCGTTCGCATACATTGCACGCATTCTACTTTTAATACTCATGAACGCCCCAGCATTGTAGCACATTATTAATCATTCACTCGCAGGCCGACCGAGGAGCACTTCGTTGGATCGAGTATGCAAAGAGGCAGTCAGTCAAGGGGTTAGGTGGATAGATGATCTCACCAGACATGAGAACCATCGAAGATGCCCGAAAGGGACTGGAAAGCGCAGCCCTTCAGTCAAACCGTTACTGGATACTCATCTGTTGGAAATGAGGACCAATTCTAGATGTCAGACATTTCAGTTTGAACTCAAATATCAGCTGGTCGCACACCGGCCATAGGTAGGCGTATGGGAGACCGAGGATATGAGAAATTGCTCTTTACTAACTAGACCTGTGAGGCATCATATCTGTATGTCCAAACCAAGAAGCTGCTAGGACCCTTCATGTTGACATTAAGTGAATAGTGTTGTCAAAAAATGCGTGGCCTGGTGCACCTAGCAATGGTACAAGATGGCTCTTCTGGACAGCCTACAATCCTCAGAAAATAGAATGGCACATTCAAATCACAGAACTGTGCAGTGTCACACCGATACTCCAAACGCATGACGGAATTTAGTCTTTGATAACACCTTGGCAACCTCTATCTCGAATATCCGCTTTTCTAGGTCATCGTGACCAAGGGCCCGCTTCGTCGGGTTCGGGGCGGTCTTGTTACCAAATATCACATCCGTGATATCACTGCATTTCGTTCCAGGGCTTGGTAGCACTCCATCCCTAAAGTATTCTCGGATGATCTTGTAGGTGCAAGGAGAGATGCCAGAGAGAGAAGTATGCTGTTCGGACTTAGGGTCAGTGAGGCGCCACCATCTGTCTACCAAATGTAACTTGCCCCAATTGCGTCCCGAGCAAGTACCGCTGAGCCCCTGAAGAGGGAGGACATGGTCAAAGCGCTATGAAGACATAAGTATATGGGCAGTCTCGGCTGGTAGAGTATTATATTCACTTTTGCAAAGGGGTAATATAATCTGTGGGATAATAACTAGTTCGGTGGAAACCCCTTCCATAAAATGGTGACGTACCATGAGTATTTCCTATGAATAGGAGTGGGAAGCTTGTATTCCCACCCAGAGTCCCTCCGAAACGGCTCTTGCTTTCCAGAGACCATCCACTACAAGTAGATGGAGGTGTAATAAGCGTAGGTTCAAGCTGGAATGTTTGGCGGACGACGACGCACACGCAACGAATGGCCACACCAAAAATAATGTCCGCCAGGCGTGTTTGAGCAGAAAACCCATCATAGATACTTCTCACGGATGCAAGATCATCGGGTGTCGCACCAGAATCTGCACATTGGATAGAAATATCCGCGTCCGGTGACACGCCTGCATGAGCCATTAAGGGGTAGCAGTCTTGACAAGTAACGGTAAGATTTCCGGTGATATTTGCAAGAAGAGTGTAGAGTTTGAGCCCATTCCCTTTCTCCAAATCTGAGTATGCTTCGAACAGCGGTGCCATTGTTTCGTATGGAAGGTAGAGGGAAAACCAGAGTGCATCAAGGGCGACCTTGCGATCGACCAAGACCATAGTTTTCACACCGTCATATAGAGTGACGACCTTATCACGCAAAGACTCAATGATATTGTAAAATCGTTTCTCCACAGCCTCTGCGGTGGGTTCGTGGAGGGGACATTCCGTGGTACCGGTACATTGACGGGCTACGACACCGATGACGGAATCCGTGTCGCGAACGCCTCCGGTAATGTTTCCTTGTGGAGAGTATGATCAATAATGATGACATTTGATGTGGCGGGGAGCCCTACCTTTGTACCAGTCATTTGCCTCTACGATCCCATCAACAAGGATACGTCCAACTTTGTCCTGAATTGATCCGGGTGAACAGAGGAAGAAGAAAAATCATCACGGAGGACTTACCGGGAAGAGCGATGCGAACCTATATGAACAGCGCAAATTAGACCCATATTAGTAGGGATTGATATAGTACACACGTCATTCCGAGTACAGAACCATAGCTCAGACCCCAGTATTGAAGTTTTTCTATGATGCCAAAATCAGTGTGATGAGCAACTCATCTGAACCAACGAACCTTGACCCAAGGCCTCTACAATACTGAGCATGTCATGTGCGACAGCTGCAGTCCCAACATATGGGGCTATACTGGCCTCCTTATCAGCGATTAGTTTATTGTTAAGCTTCTCGATGGCAATGATCCGTGGCAAGGCCTCGACTGAATCGCTTAGTGTTGGAGTATCGAGGTTACGAATACCCCATACTTGTCTTTGGAGGTGTCCACCCCTGAACGCGTCAATTCCTGGTGTTGTCCTGCCAACTCCTGTATGTACAGTACTTCACCACCTTCCGTGCCACTTAAGAAGATGGTCCTATAGCACTCCATGTACATAGCATAGATTATATAGATTATATTCTTCATGTAGTATGAACTTAGGTGAGTGGACTGTGAGCAGTAGAAGGCCGGTGGTGAACTGTCGGAGCTGTCAGTGGCCATGCCATTTTCGGGCCACTTCCGAGGCCCACCACCCAACGTGCCACCCAGTGCCAGTACTGGACAAGAGAAGGAAAAAATCGGAAAAAATCATATATAGTATTTCATGAATATACAGTGATTTTTGGTTACAAATTCGAGTCAGGGAACATAGTCAGAATCCAAGTCCTCACAGTAGTTCTTGCATACAACACCTCTGCAAGGGCGTGTAGCTTATGTAGACACCATAACTGGTTCCTCCAGAGCGTCAGTGACCTCATTTTGTTTCATCACATGGTGCCTCCTTGTCTGTTTCATTGGTTTGGGCATCTGGTGGTATTGTGGTGCTCCAGCCAGCAATCAACCCAATTGATACCAACAAAGAAGATTGGATCTACTTTCTTTGCCCTTAGAAGGGCATTGACACACTCACTGAGGTACCTTTTTGTGTCAGGGAAGCC